>Ga0310335_100091_pt1 | contig 24200 bp, 23 predicted proteins | sample LakMicMISRFREDD7_FD_195549 | JGI IMG/M metagenome (GOLD analysis project Ga0310335, IMG submission 195549) | Enriched freshwater cyanobacterial communities from Lake Michigan, Michigan, United States - MI23.SRF.RED.D7 (v2) (version 2) | ecosystem: Environmental > Aquatic > Freshwater > Lake... | reverse complement strand
CTGGAGGCGCCGATGTTGCCGGGGTTGAGGCCGTTGTCGGCGATTGAGAGGAAGGGCACCGCCAGGCTCTGGCCCAGGGAACTACGGCCACTGAGGCTGACGCCATCGAGCACGGCGCGGGCGTTGAACAGGCTGCTGAACGCCCCAATCAGATCCAGAAAGGCCTCTGGACTGAACACGCAGGTGTAGTGGCCGGTAGCGATCGGCGCGTAGTCGAGGTGGGCAATGGTGCGGTCGGCCGCCTCGGTGATGCAACCGGCGAGATCGAGGTCGGAGGCGCCATAGGCGAGGCGCACGGCGCCGGCGCTGCGCGGTTTGCGGCCGGCCTGTTCGGCGCGGGCATAGAGGTAGACGCTGGCGGTGGTGAGCTGCTGTTGGCGGCAGGCCCCCTCGCTGTTGAGATAAATCCGCTCGCTGCTGCGCTCGGCCAGGCCGTTGTAGGGAACGGTGGTCAGGGCTGGATGGCGATCGAGCAGTTGGCGCTCGGCGTCCTTGAGGCTGGAGAGCAGCTCCAAGATGCCGCGGGGTTCATGCAGTGGTTGATCCAGCACTTGCAGGGGCGCCGTGGCCAGGGGCGAAAAGGCGGGAGAGTCGTCGGGATTGCCGAAGGCGCTGGCGTCCTGGGCCCCGGCGAGGGCCTTTTGCAGGCCGCTATCGGAGAGGTCGGAGGTGCTGGTGATCCCCACCAAGCCATCGCCATTCCAGACCCGCACCGTGATCGAACTGCGCTGGGCCGCCTTCATCTGCTTGGCCTCGCCCCGGTCCACCTGCACCGAGCTGTCGTTGCTGCTGGCGGCGCCCAGGTCCCAACGGCCGATCCCCTGGGCCTGGGCGAAGGTCTCGATCCGGCTCCTTAGGGCGGGCGCGTCAAGCTTGTCCATGCTCAGCGTCCTCCGACGGTGATCGAATCCACCTTGATGTGGGGTTGGCCGACAGTGACAAAGATGCTGCCGCTCACCGATCCACAGAAGCCGGCGGCCAGTTCCAGGTCGTTGGCGCACATGGAGATGCGTGGCATCACTTCCTTGGCTTCGCCAATCAAGGTGGCGCCTTTCACCGGTTTGGTCAGTTGGCCGTCCTCAATCAGATACCCCTCTTCCACCGCAAAATTGAACTGACCCGTGGGGCCGACGCTGCCGCCGCCCATGGCCTTGCAATAGAGGCCCTTCTCGACCGAGGCGATCAGCTCTGTGGGGCTGTGGGGGCCGGCGGCGATGTAGGTGTTGCGCATGCGGCTGGCGGCGGCAAAGGCATGGCTTTGGCGCCGGCCACTGCCGGTGCGTTCGTGGCCGGTGCGGCGCTCGCCGGCCCGGTCGCTGAGGAAGCGGCGCAACACGCCGTTTTCGATCAACACCGTGCGCTGGGGCTCCATGCCCTCGTCATCCATCGAGAGGGAGCCAAAGGCGCCCTCGCTGAGGCCCTCATCGATGGCGGTCACGGCCTCATGGGCTATCAGCTCGCCCACCTGGTCAGCAAAGGGGGTGGTGCCCCGCTCCACCTGGGTGGTTTCCAGCAGGTGGCCGCAGGCCTCGTGGAAGATCACGCCGCCGAAGCGGTTGGCGAGCACCACGGGCACCTGGCAGGCCTCCACGTAGTCGGAATAGAGCATGGTGCCGGCGCTGCTGCACACCTCCTGGGCCGAGGCCTCCACGTCCCACTGGGCCAGGTGTTCGGGCCGGCCGGAGCTGCCGTAGCGGCGACCGGCGCTGGCGCGGTGCTCGCCATCGGCGGCCAGCACCGTGAGGCCCAGGGATTGGTGCAGGCGGATGTCCCGGGCAAAGGTGCCGTCACTGGCAGCCACCAGCACCTCCTGCCAGTCGCGGGCGTAGCTACCGCGGCGGGCCTGTAGGTGCGCGCCATGGCGTTCCAGCCGGTCAGTGCCCTCCAGCAGCCGGGTGGTGGCCTCGGCCAGGGTTGGACAGGCCCCGAGCCAGGGGGCCTTGCTGGCGCCGAAATCCCGCAGGCTCGCTAGGCCGTTGAACCCGGAAGGTCCGGGGTTAGCCAGGCTGGGAGCGGCCAACCCCAGCATGCCCAGGGCCTGCTCGAGGGCGCGGCGCAGGCCGGCCTCACTCAGGTCGTTGGTGGACACAAAGCCATCACGCTCGCCCCGAAAGACGCGGATGCCGGCCCCGGTGCCAAAGGCTGGGCTGACGCTGGTGATGCGCTCCTGTTCGGCGAGCACCCCCAGGTGGTCGGTGCGTTCGAGGAACACCTCGACCAGGTCGGCGCCGGCGGCGCTACCCAGGCCCAGCAGGCTCTCCAGGGGCGATCGCCAGGCCTGGTCGAAGCGGTCGGCCAGAGCGAAGGGGCTGGTGCTGGAGGCGGACAGGGTGACGACCAACGGATGGGGAGCGGAGGGAAAGGGCCTGGAGGGGAGCTGGTCGACCGGGGGCTGGCTGCTCAGCGCACCGCCGGTTGGAACTGCTCGCTGCGAATCGGTGCCATGAAGAACAACTTGGCCATCTCGGCGCCGTTGGCAAGCCAGAGGGGCAGCTTGCGCAGCAGCCGCACAGGGGCCGGCGCGCCACTGGCGTCGGCGGCGCTGAGGGCCTCATTGTTTTGCACGAGGCGCTCCAGGCGCACGTAGAACTTCGGATGGTCCACGTTCAAAACAACGGGGAAAACGCGCGCCGATGTTTCGTTGGTTTTAGCAATCACCATCTTGTCGTATTCGCGCGCATCGAGGCCCAGCGCTTCGTAGAACTCCTTGCGGGCCACATCGCGCACATACATGGTGGCAAACACCGCCAGGAGGAAGAAGCGGCACCAGAGCCGGGCCTGCAAACCCCGAACTGTATCGGGTTGGGCCTTCATCAGGGCATCAAAGAAATCGCCGTGGCGATTTTCGTCTTGGCACCAGTTTTCAAAGAAGTTGAAGATCGGGAAGATCTTGCTTTCTGGATTCTTCTCCAGGTGGCGGAAGATGGCGATGTAGCGCCAGTAGCCAATCTTCTCGGAGAGGTAGGTGGCGTAGAAGATGAACTTGGGTTGGAAGAAGGTGTATGCCTTGCTGGCGGTGAGGAAGCCCAGGTCCAGTTGCAGGCCAAAATCGCCCATGGCTTTATTGAGGAAGCCGGCGTGGCGGGCCTCATCGCGGGCCATGTGGGCGAAGCATTCCGCCAGCAGGGGATTTTTATCTTTGATGCGGCGGCTCAGTTCCTTGTAGAGCAGGAAGCCCGAGAATTCCGAGGTGCAGCTCTGCTCGAGGAATTCAACAAAGACCCGACGGGTGTCCGGGTCGAGCTTGTCGGCGGCGCCTTCGAATTCATCCTGGCGCACGAAGTGGTGGCGGTTGTAATCCTTGCGGAATTCTTCACAGATCGCTTCGAGCTCCACCACGTTGGGCTGGAGGTCCATCGCCGCCATGGCGTCGAAGTCCGTGGTGTAAAAGCGGGGCGTCAGGATCGTGTCCTTGACCGGCGCCTTGGTGGCAGGGGCTTCGGGGGTGCCGAGGGAGGAGCCCGTGGTGGGCAAGGCGGTGGCGGTGGGGGGCACCATCGGGCAGCGCGGCAGCAGGATCTCGGCCCATGGTAGGGGCCGTGAGGTCGTCCCTGGTGGCGCTGTTAAGCCGGGTTGCTAAGGCCTGGTCAGTCGCCGCAGCGGGTGGGCTCGGGGCTTAATTGGCCCCCAGCCACTTCTGGCCATTGAGCCGGGACACTACCCGGGACACCAGCAGGGCCAGGGTCATTTTCTTTTCATCGATCAGAAACGATTCCAGCAGGCTGGCCTCGGCGCCCGCTTCGGCCAGGGCAATCGTTTTGGCCGAGCTGATGTCCTCGGCGGTGAAACAGAGCCAGAAGCGGCGCCCGCCGCCAAAGGTTCCCTTCACCAGAGAACAGGGGCTGCCCACCACGGGCATCGGACCCTGCTCGAAGCTCAGTTCCACCGCGGCGCCGCCGTAGGCCTGGATCTCCTTGGCCAGGGCCGGCAGCAGCAGTTGGGGCACAAACTGGTCGAAGGGCTGCTCCTCGGGGGCTGGCGGTTTGGGCTTGGCGCCGGCAGCGGCTGCAGGACCAGCGGCTGCAGGACCAGAGGCTGCTGGACCAGAGGCAGCGGCCGCTGGGGCATTGGCCGTCGGGCTGGCTTGAGGGGCCGGGCTGGCTGGGCTGGATTGGCTGTCGCTCTGGGGCGCGGGGGTGGCGGAGTCAGTCACCGGCTCAGGCCTCAGGCATATCGCTATGGGAACTGTAGGCAGGGGAGGCCGCCGGCCACCAGCCTGGCCAGCTCTAGTCCTTCATTGCCAGTCTTGGCGTCCAGCTAGGGGCATGGGCGTCCAGCTAGGGGCATGGGCGTCCAGCCAGGGGCGAGGATTCAGGCCTGCAACGTTGCGTAGCCTCAGGGTCGTTGCCGGCCGCCAGGGGCTGGTTCTCACCAATCCCCATCGGGGTCCTGTTGCCAGCTGCGATCGACCGCTGCCGGGTCTGCGGGACTGGCGCCTTGGGGGGCCTGCCCTGGCTGGGCCTGGCGCCGGTTTCCCAGGGTCCATAGGCCCCGCCGGGGCCCGGGCTCTGGGACTGGGGGCCCGGCGGGACTCCAGTCCTTGTCCCCGGCGGCGGCGCGGGTTTGCTCTGGGGTGGTGCCGCCATCGGCGGGTGGGGCCGTGCCGCGGCGGATCACCCGGAAGGGCACCGAGAGGGTGGGCGGCGGTTCGGCCGGGTGGCGACTGGGCCCCGCCGAGGCCTGGGCGGGCCAGGGGGCGCCAGGCCCTTCCCGGCTGTCCCGGCCCCAGGCCGCGGCTGGCTCAGGGCCGGTCCCATCGACCCAGGCTTCGGCCGGCCCGTCCGCCGGGCCCTCGCCCCGGCCCCAGGGCCAGGCGCGCCGGGAACGCCCTTCGGGGACGGGGCGATGCAACTGGCGCCGGTTGCTGGCGCCGCCGGCCTGCAGAGCCAGGGCCGTGGCCGTGGCGCTGAGGGCGCCGCCGCCCCCGGCGGCCAGGGCTAGCCAGCTGCCAATGGTCCATTCGGGCGTGCGCCAGATCAAGAGCCGCAGGCCCACCCAGGGCTTGGGATTGATCGCCCCCACCAGCAGCACCGCCAGCAGGGGCGCCAGCAGGGGAAGCAGCAACAGGCGACGCAGCAGCAGGGCGGGGGGCATTAGCGGGGCTGGTTTCCTGGTACGGGCCCTTCGGATAAGGGCCCTTCGGATAAGGGGGGTGAAGGGTCTTGGCTGTCCGGGCTGCCCTCGACGGGACCCTGCCAGCGCTTCAGCGCCCCCAGGTCGTAGCCCAGGCAGTCGAACACCCGGATCACCAGGAAATCAACCATCTGCTCGATCGTGGTGGGCTGGCTGTACCAGGCCGGTACCGGCGGGGCGATGCGGGCGCCGGCCTCGGCCAAGGTGGTGAGGTTGCGCAGATGGATCAGGCTCCAGGGCAGTTCCCTGGGGCAGATCACCAGGGGCCGGCCCTCCTTGAGGTGCACGTCAGCGGCCCGCTCCAGCAGGTCGGTGGCCACGCCGGCGGCGATGCGGCCGACACTGCCCATGCTGGCCGGCAGGATCACCATGCCCTTGGTGCGGAAACTGCCGCTCGCAATCGCTGCCGCCTGGTCGTTCCAGCGGTGGCAACGCAGCTCGCCGCTCTGGCAGCCGGTGCGTTCGCGCCAGAAGGCCTCCTGGGCCCGAGGTTCGTTGGGCACCCGGATGCCTAGTTCCGCCTGCCAAACCGTGATCGCACCGCGGCTAGTGACCACTTCGACCCGCTCGCCGGCCTCAAGCAGCAGCTGCAGGGCCCGTTGGGCCAGGGGTTGGCCCGAGGCACCGGACACGGCCAGCACCAGGGGATCCATGGGGTTAGCCCTCGCTGTCTTGGTCGGGAGCTGGCGCCGACTCACTGCCTTCGGCGGCCAACGCGGCTGCGCCAGCCCCTGGGGCGCCGGCTTGGTCGGCGTCAGCTTGGTTGCCGCCAGTGGTGCCATCGGCAGCGGATTCCGCCCCATCGCCTTCGGCCAGCACCACGGCTAGGTCGATCTGGTGGCGCAGCACATCCACCTTCTGGATCACCACCTCCACCCGGTCGCCAAGCATGTAGGTGCGGCGGTTCTTGCGGCCCACCAGCCGGTTTTGGCGGGAGCGGTACTCATACCAGTCATCCACCAGGGAACTGACATGGACCAGGCCCTCCACCTGGCTGGGGGGCACCTCCACAAAAAAGCCGTAGCTTTGTACACCGCTGATCACCCCCTGCAGGGTCTGGCCGACCAGGGGTTCGGCCTCCCGAGCCTGGGCCATGGCCAGGCTGTCGAGCCGCAGCTCCTGGACAAAGCGGGAGCGGCCATTGAGGCGCTGGATCAGGGCCTCAGTGCGGGCCTCCTGGTACGGGGTGAGCTGGCTGGGGGCCAGGAGGGGCCAGTCGATGCTGCCGTGGCAGCTGTCGGCGGCCAGGTCGACCCGGGTCTTGTGGCGCACCGAGGGGCGGTCCTTGCCTTCGACCAGGAGCAACACCAGCAGCTGCTGGTTCCAGAGGTCGGCGTAGTGAAGGGAGGGGAAGCACCAGGCGGCCAGGGCGCGGGGTTCGCCGGCGAGCTGGTTCGGGCCCGGCTCGGCGGCCAGGGCCACGGGCCGCACGGTGTCACAGAGCTGCTGCTGAAGCACCCGGGCCCGGTCCGTGCCGGCGAAGGCGGTGGCCAGTTCCTGGGCGCTGGCGTTGCCATCGGCGGAGAGCTCCAGGGGGATCTCCAGGGCCAGGGCGGCCTTGGCCACCTCATTGACGTCCTCCGGCTCCGGCGCCGGGTTGATGGCGAACAGGGCGGGCAGTTCCAGTGCCGCCAGGTGCTGGCCCAGGGCCTGGTGGGCCGGCAGGGTCAGTTCGCGCAGCAGAGCCGTGGCCTGGCCTGGATCGAAACGGGGCAGCCAGCCTTCCCGGGCCAGGTCCGGATCGGGGGCCCGCAGGTCCCCGAGGCTGTCAATCGCTGGGGTGGCCAGATCGAGGTCGAGGGAGCCGGCCGCCAGGCGCCGCTCGCCCAGCTGGCCGGCCAGGGCGATCAGGCGCTCCAGCAGGGGGAGCTGGTCCTTGAGGCCCTTGAGGGCCGCCGGCAGGGTGCGGCTCTTGGGTTTGCGCTCGGCGAGGGCTTGCAACGCTGCCCCATCCACCAGGCCATCGGGGCGAATGCGGCTGCGGCAGAAGCGGAAATGCAGCAGGGCGCCATCGGCGTCCAGGTCGAGGGCCACCGAGAGGGCCGCTTCGCTCTGGCCCGGGGCGAAGGCTGCCGCTTTGTGCAGGGCGCTCGGCAACAGGGGCAGCCAGGCCCGGCCCAGGCAAAGGGCTTCGGCCTGCTCCCGCAGCCAGAGATCCAGGGGACCCCCGGCGCTGAGCCGTTCGGCCACGGCCGGGGCATGGATCCAGAGGCGCAGGCCCGTGTCGCTGTCCTCGAGGGACACGGCCGGCAGGATCGGGACATTCGTGCCCGTCCAGCCGCCCAGCACCAAGGTGGGCAGGGCGGTGAGATCGTCCCGGTCCTTGTCGGCGATGGCCTTAGGGCTGGAGCGGGGTGCGGCCGGGCGGTCGTGCAGGCCGTGTTTGGTCAGGAGAAGGTCGCGATCGGCTTCCTCGCCGGCATGGATCGCCAGGCTGCGGGCCACGTGGCCCTGGGGGGCCAGCTGGGCTACCGGGTAGCGGTCCACCCGCACCTCCACTACCGCCTCCTCGGGGGGGTTGAGGTGCACCGCATCGGCGGCGGGCAGTTCCAGGGCGGTGAGCAGGCGATCGTCGAGGGGAACGGCCACGAGCCGATCGTTTTGCTGCTCGACCTGGGCCAGCAGGCTGGTGGTTTGGCGCTGCAGGATGCACTGGATGCTGCCCTCGGGCGAGCGGCGCCGCCCGCCCTCACGGGTGATGCGCACGAGCACCCGATCCCCATTCCAGGCGTGGTTGAGCTGGTGGTCGCGGATGTAAATGTCTTCTTCGCCGTCGTCGCGCAGGGCAAAGCAGAAGCCCTTGCTGCTGCAGCGCAGGCGGGCCTCAATCAGGCCCGCGTCATTGCTGCGGCTGATGCCGTTTTCGCCTTCTTCGAGCACCCCGACGCGACCAAGGCCGGTGAGGGCGATGCGAAGCAGCTCCTGGTCGCCCGTGTCGGTGAGCCCAAGCGCTTTTTCGAGCTTGGCGATGGGCAGGGGCTCCTGGCCAGGGAGCTGGTCGAGCAGGTCAGCGACCGAGAACTTCATCGGGAGACGGGGTGCAGCGGGATAGGCCCGCCCGCCGGGGCGTGTAGCGCTGCCCAGGGGGAGGTGAGATTGCCCTGACTTTAGGCAGCCAAGGGGTGGGGGCCTGCCCGATCAGGTCCTGGACCGATTTGCTCCTGACTTGGTCAGCTCCTGGACCGGGGCCTTCTGGTCTTAACCGGGCCCTTCTGGCGTTAGCCGGGGTCTGGAGCTTCGCTCTGGCCGGCCTTGATGATTAGGCGTAGACCGATCACCAGGAAGCCCACCGAGGCGGCCAGCTGCAGGGCATTGGGGGGAATCACGCTGGAGAGCGAACCGCCGGCGCCAGCCCCAAGCAGGCTGGCGAACACCAGGGCCAGGGCACTGCCGGCAAAGACGGCGCCGCTGCGGTTGGAGGTGCCACTGATCGTGACGATGGCCAGCTGGGTCTTATCGCCCAGTTCGGCCAGGAAGACCGTGGCAAAGGTGGAGACCAGTAGGGGGAATTCCAAGGTCGGATCGGCGGCAGAACTTCTGTGGGAGCTACTAGACGGTGGAGCTAGACGGCAGGGTTAAGGCAGGGGGGTTAAGTCAGGGGCACCAGGGGAGTGGCGGGCAGGAAGCTCAGCACCGCCTGGCGCCCCAGCCAGAGGCCTAGGGCCACCATCAAGATGCCGGCCAGCCGTTCCAGCACCTGGGCGGGGATGAAGCGGGCCAGCCACCGGCCGAGGAGCACCCCCACCAGGCTCGAGCAGATCAGGGCCAGGGAGGCACCCAAGAACACGATCACCGGCCGGCCCGATTCGGCCGAAAGCAGCAGCGCGGCCAACTGGGTTTTGTCGCCCAGCTCGGCCAGAAAGACCGTGCTGAAGGTGGCCAGAAAGACCGAGAGGAAGGTGGTCTGGTCAGCCTTGGCCTCCGGGGTAGGCCCTGGATCGCTGCTGGCCGAAGCCCCGCTTGCCCCAGGCCCTCCCTCGGGGCTGCCCTCCCCGGCAGGGCTGCTAGCGGCGGGCTGGGAGTCCATGGCCATGGAGCGTGTGTCGGGCGGGCGAGGGTTTTGAAAGGCTCAGGCTTCGGCGGGGGACGGCGGCTGGCGCAGGGCCCGCTCGAACCGCCGCAGCACCCTGCCACGGCCGCCGTGTTCGCTGCGGATCTGTTGGCGACAGCAGGCAATCGCAAAGCCGTTGGCCTCCGATTCGTCGACCTCAAAAATGCTCGCCAGGTTGCTGACGCGGCAAAACCTGGGCCGGCTTTCATAAATGCGGCAGCGTTGCCCCCCCGTGTCGTAGTGGCGGCACCAGCCATCGGCTCCCACCATCGAGAGATAGAGCTCCTGTTCCTCGGCGTCCAGGGCTTCGAGGGCTTCTGGCCGTTCGCCCGGATCAAGCCTGCAGCAGGCGCCGCAGCCGTTGATGCACTGCCAGGCAAGCCCCTTGGGGGCTTGCTGCTGGGCCGGGTGATCGGGTTGCATCCCTGGTGAAGCGTGCCTGGTCGCACGCTAGACGTCGCCTTCGGCCCATCGGCCGGCTGGGGCGGAGCCTGCCCCAGGGCCCTTGGCCGTTCTCGGCCCCATGGTCAAAATCACGCTTGAATGGGGGCTTGCCCCGATGCCCTACCCCTAATGGCCCCTTCCGGACGCCGCCCCTGCGAGCACCTCGCCGCGATCACGGAACTGCCGGAACCGGCCAACCATGTCTGCCAGGAATGCGTTGACCTCGGCGATCGCTGGGTGCACCTGCGCCTTTGCCTGGAATGCGGCCATATCGGCTGCTGCGATTCCTCCAAGAACCGCCATGCCACCGCCCACTACCGCCACACCGGCCACCGGCTGATCCGGGGGATTGAACCGGGCGAGCGCTGGGTTTGGTGTTTCGAGGACGAACAGGCCATTCAGCTCTGAGGCGAGAACTGGAGGCCGGCGGCCCGTTCCCGATCGGCTTCGGCTTCGTCAAACCTCCTGGGATCCTTTGCAACCATTAAAAACCCCGGCAATCAAGGAAGGATTGCCGAGGGACTATCATAGGGTGGGTTTAAAACTTTCTTAGAACTGTTTCAAGGAGTCGGTTTTATCCTTGAACTCGCCAAGCAGTAATTGCAACCAGGTCACCTTGCGCAGCTTGATGTTGGCCGTGAGGGACATCCCCACTTGCAGGGGCAACGACGTGCCCGACTTCAGCTTTAACTGCTGGGTATTGAGGGCAATCGTCGCTGGGAATCGATAGGTTTTGTGTTGCTCATCCGGGGGAAGGGCATCCGATCCAAATGATTTCACCGTTCCCTCCACAACACCGAAGTCATTGGAGGGGAAAGAATCAATGGAGATGTCCACAGGCTTGCCCACGCGCACGAAGCCGATGTCCTTGCTTTCGATCTCCACCTTGGCCTGCAGGGCGTCGTAGGGAACGATCTTCATCACAGGCTCACTGCCCTGGGCCACAAAGCCCACACCCGTGGGCTTGAGGTCAAACACCACCCCATCCACTGGAGAGCGGATGTCCTGGTAGCGGATGTTGACATCGAGCTCGGTGAGCTTGCTACGCAAATCAGCCAATTCGCCATTGAGCTGTTCGACTGCCTGTTGCAGAATGGCTAGCTGCCGTAGGCGATCAACGCGGCTCTTGGCGATTTCGCCTTCGACTTCCCGCACCTTGTTGCGCTGTTGCAGGTATTGGAGTTCGGCGGAAGCGCCTACTTTCTTAAGGGTCTCGAGCCGATCGAGAATCTCCTTTTCCAAGCCTAGATTCTGTCTGAGAACGGCCTGCTCGGTTTCGTTGAGGTTGAGGTAGCGATCGAGTTCAACCTTCTTGAGGGCAAGCTGCTGTTCCTTGGCGGCAATTGATTGTCTCGTGCGGGCCTGTCGATCGAGGCTGGCCTCGTTGTCGAGCCGCAGCAACACTTGACCCTGTTTCACCCGTTCCCCATCCTTCACCAGCATGGTCTCGAGCACGCCACCCACGGGCATCTGCACGACCTGGACATCGCCGATGGGCTGCAGTTTGCCGGTGGCGATGAGCACCTCATCGGTTTTGGCAAAGGCCAGCCAGGCCAGGGCCGAGCCGGTGGTGGCGATTAGGGCCCAGGTGATTGACTTGGCAAGAAAGTTGGACTGCTGCAACACCATTTCTTCATGGCTGCTTTGCACCCGCCTTTCAAGGGCATTCTGGGCGGCGCGCACGATCGCACCGGGCTTATTGGCTGGGGACATTTAGGCAACCTCCTGTTGGCAATAAAGGGCGTAGTAGCGGCCGCGGCGTTCGATCAGCTCATCATGGGTGCCGGTTTCAACGATGGCACCTTCATGCATCATCACGATCAGCTGGGCACGGCGAATGGTGGACAGTCTGTGGGTGATGAAGAACACCGTGCAATGGTCCAGGTTGTCCAGCAGGTTGTCGCAGACCCGCCGTTCGGTGTCGTAATCAAGGGCGCTGGTGGCCTCATCGAGAATCAGCAGGCGGGGATTGCTGAGCAGGGTGCGGGCGAGGGCAAGCCGTTGGCGCTGGCCCCCGGAGAGGCCTGCGCCCCGTTCGCCTACCCCACTGCTATAGCCACTGGGGAGTTCCATGATGAAGTCATGGGCGCAGGCCAGGCGGGCCGCCTCCACAATCGCGTCGCTGCTGGCATCGGGATCGGTGAGGGCGATGTTTTCCGCCACCGAACCACTAAATAGAAGTGGTTCCTGGGGCACCATGCCGATCTGACGGCGTAGGGAATAGAGCTCCACCTTGTCGATGTCGAAGCCATCGATGAGGATGCGGCCGCTGGTGGGGTCATAGAGGCGCGGCAACATCTTGGTCAAGGTGCTTTTGCCGCTACCGCTCTGGCCCACGACCCCGACAAAGGTGCCGGCCGGGATGACGAGATCAATGTGCCGCAGCACCTGGGGCGCCGAGGGGTTGAAGGAAAAGCAGAGATCCTCGAATTTGACTTCGCCCTTGATGGGGGGCAGGGGAATCTTCTGCTTGTCGCTGTCGTCTGATTCTTCGGGGGTATCCACCACATCGGCGAGCCGTTCAAAGGACACCTTCAGCTCCTGGATGTTTTGCCAGATGCCGGAGAGACGCAGCAGGGGCTGGGTGACGTAGCCGGAAATGATCCGGAAGGCGATCAACTGGCCCAGGCTCAACTCGCCCTTCAGCACCATGGAGGCTCCCACCCAAAGCACCAGCAGCTGGGAGAGCTTCTGCAACACCTGGGAGGTTTCGGTGAGGGCCGTGCCCGTGATCGTTTTCTCAAAGGTGCGCGAGATATATTTGCTGTAGAAGTCTTGCCATTTCCAGCGGCTGATCATCTCCACGTTCTGGGCCTTCACCGTTTGGATGCCGGTAAGCACTTCCACCAAGTGACTTTGGGTGTTAGCATTTTCCTGGGCGGCATCTCGATATTGACGCCTAAACAGGGGCGCCCCGATGATCGTGAGACCGACTTGGATGGGCAACACACTCAAGGCAATGGCCGTGAGCATCAGGCTGTAGAACACCATCACGACGATATAGATCACCGAGAAGGCCGTATCCAGCAAGGTGGTCAGGGCCTGGCCGGTAAGGAAGCTGCGGATCTTTTCAAGTTCGGCGATGCGGGTGCCCAATTCACCCACCGGCCGGCGATCGAAGTAGCTAAGGGGCAAGCGCAGCAGGTGGTCGATCACCTCCGAACCCAGACGCAGGTCAATGCGATTGGTGGTTTCGGTAAAGAGGAAGGTTCGCAGCGCGCCGATGATCCCCTCCATCAAGGTGACCACCACCAGGGCAAAGCCAAGCACCTGCAGGGTGTCGAGGCTGCGTTGGTTGATCACCTTGTCAATGATCACCTGAATCAGCAGGGGGTTGGCCAAGCTGAAGAGCTGGACCACAAACGAGGCGATTAACACCTGGGTGAGCACGCCGCGGTAGCGCTTCAGGGCTGGCCAGAACCAGCTGAAGTTGAAGCGTTGCTCTTGGCTGCTGTTGCTGCGCTCCAGCAGGAGTAATTCAATGCCCTCCGCGAAGGCCTCCTCGATTTGGTTGGGGCTGAGTTCGATCCAGCCCTCCCGCGGTGAGGCCAACAACAGGCCGCGGGCGTTGGAGCTGCGCACCACCGCAAATCCCCCCTGCCAGGGGATCAGGGCTGGGGTTTGCAGTCGGGTTCCCTGGTTGGCGGGCACCTTGACGCCACTGACATGCAAGCCCATCAGGGCGGCGATGTTGCCACAAAGTTGCAGGTCGGGGGTCTGGCCGCGGCGCAGGGCATCGCGCAGGATTTTGTCAATCGCATCGCGCCGGAAGGGCAGCTTCAGTTCGGCGGCCAGCATCTGGAAGCAGGCCAGGGTTTCCTCCAGGGGGCCATTGCCCCGCAGCAGGGTGAAACTGGGGCGATCCCGCTGACCCAGATCCAGGCCCGAAGCCAGGGGGGGTAACGCCACGGCTTCGGCGTAGGTAGCCGGTTCTTCGTTGCCGGTGTTGGCGGCGTCCAGCCCAGCGGCGCCGTTGCCAGCCTGGCCAGGGGCCATGCCGGCGACCGGGTCAAAGAGGTCGGCTGGCAGGGCGATCAGACGGGGCGGCAGGGGCGGCAGGCTTGTGGGAACCTCGCCGGCCGGGTCCAGCCGGGCGCCCAAGGGGTGGGATTCGATGTTGTGGCTGGCCACCAGCACCTGCATCCCTGGGGGGAGCTCGGCCAGGCCAGCCTGGGTGGCGGGCACCAGGCGGGCTCGCCCCTGGGCCCTGGCAAGCAGGTTTGGCAGGGACGCCGACCCCTGGGGTTGGCGTTCCAGCTGGAGGACAAGCAGGGCCACCAATTCGGCGTCGAAGAGGTGGTCGGCGCACCAGGCGGCAAATCCCTGCTCGTTTTGGAGCAGCTCCAGCACCAGGACATCCGGCAGAGCGATGACCTCAACCCCAAGGGAGGCGCTCACTTCTTCGCAGGGGGAGGCCCGCAGCAGGGAGGCCAGGCCCACCAGTTCACCGGGGCCCAACTTGGTGACCGTGCGCAGGCGCCCGTCCGAGCGCGCCAGCAGCCGGGCCTCACCGGACACGATCAGCAGGATCTCGCTGGGGATCAGCGCACCGCTACACAGCAGCTGGCCCGGTCCATAGCTGCGCTGGCTGCTGGTCTCCTGCAGGCGCCGCTGGGCGGGGGCTGAGAGGGCCACAAAGGCAGGGTGGTCCCTCAGAAGGGGATTGGAAGCGGCCTGGGTCATGGCATGGGTAGGGAGCTTGCTGCGTCGCCACCAGGGCTGGAGCTGGATGGGGACCGCGGCAGAGCCAGGGTTGGGTCAGGGGGAGTGGAACTTGGGGCTGGATCGACGCGCTAGTTAGGGGGTATCTAGGCAAAGATGTCGGTTCCAACGGGGTAAGACTACAGGTGAGGGTTAATCTTTGCCGTAGGGGGCAAATGCCTGTTGTGGAGTGCTTATGGGGTTGTTATGATGAGTAGTTGACTGCCTTGATTGATGTTAATTGAGATAGGATAACCCGAATTAAGCGCCCATCGCCAAGCTTGCTGCAATTTTCGGCATTGTGCACCAGCTGAGGCCAACAGCCTGGTCGTTTTGATCACTTGCCAGGGTTGGGCCAGCCTGGTCCCAGTCCAGGGGAACCGTCCCTGCAGGGGTCTCGCCGGGATTGATGCTCCCGGGTTCACCCCCCGGTTGCCCGTCGAATGCCGCTGAATGGCCTTGCAAGGCGATAGCCGGAGCTAGCCAGCGATAGGGGACAGCCAGCAGGGGACAGCCAGCAGGGGACAGTCAGCCACCTGGGGCCATCGTGGAGATCAGGGCGTTCCCCAAGGGGCTTGGGGCTGCCGGAAGGGGCATCCCTGGTGCCCTTGGTGCCTGGATCGCCTGCGGCCAGGGATGGGGCCAAGCCAAGCCCCATCCCTGCCCCCCCCAGGCCCCCGGCCCGGATGGCGGCCCCCTGGGCTGGCCCTAGCTGGGGTCAAGCCGATGGCATCGGCAAATCAGGTCTCGGCAAACCCGGCCTGGCCAAACCCTGTCTACGAAACCCCTGTTTCCGAAAACCAGTAAGGGGAAGCCTCCCAAGGGGCAACCGGATCGTGGTGCCCCTTGGGCTGATCGGGACTCCCCCTTCGTGGGGGAGTTGGGCTCCTGCTAGCGGCCTTAAAACGGCATGGGGAAGTGCCTGGTGAGCTTGGGGCTGGTCAGAGCATCCAGGGGGCCCTAGCAGGGATTGAATTCAGGGACGCTGCTAATTTGCGCCCAATTCGGTTCAATTCATTTGTTTTCGGCCCTGATCTTGCGCTCCCTCAGGCCGAAAGCGCTTCCCGTGGTGGCCTTCCTGGTGGCGCCCCTGGTGGCCACCCCCGCCTCCGCCGTATCGCCCTTGCGGACGTCGGGGCTGCAACCTCAAGCGAGTGCTGCTGCGCCGCAAGGGGCCCGGCCCCAGGCCCATCCTTCCGGTGCCAAAGACCAGAGCCGGCTGGCCGCCGCCGTGGCCCGGCTAGGCGATTACGCCGGCGCCGCCCCCCAGCTGACCAGCCTCAACCAGCTGGGGGATCTCCAGCCCAGCGACTGGGCCTACCAGGCCCTGGCTGCGCTGGTGGAGCGCTACGGCTGTGTGGCGGGCTACGCCAATGGCTCCTTCTCCGGCAGTCGGGCCCTCAGCCGCTTTGAGGCCGCCGCCCTGCTCAACGGCTGCCTGGAGCGGGTCAGCGAAAGCACCGATGCCCTGCAAAAACTGCTGAAGGAGTTGGGCCCGGAGTTGGCCATCCTGACGGGACGCATCGATGGGCTTGGGGACCGCGTCGGCGCCCTAGGGGCCAGCCAGTTTTCCGCCACCACCACCCTCTCGGGCCTGGCGGTGTTTGTGCTGGGGGGCAACGGCTTTCCCCACACCGGCCCGCTGACCACCAGCATCCGCACCTTGCCGAATGGCAGCTCCTTTAATTACAACCTAGAGCTGGCCCTCAATACCAGTTTCACGGGGAAAGATATGTTCCGCACCGTGCTCCGGGCGGGGAACTTTGGGGCCAGCGCCTTTGGCGGCCAACCGGCCTTCCTCGGGCTCTCCGAGCTGGAATCCGCCTTTGAAAGTGACGCTGGCGCCAACATCGTGGCGATCGACAAACTCTTCTACCAATGGCCCCTGGGCAAGGGTTTCACCGCCACCGTCGGCGCCCGGGTGGGCCAGGACGACATGCTTGCGGTATGGCCCAGCGCCTATCCGGCCGACACGATCCTCAACGTGATGACGGTGAACGGGGCACCGGCCGCCTACAGCAAAAACCTCGGACCGGGTTTCGGTCTGATGTGGAAGGGTAAGAACTTCAGCGTCAGTTCGACTTACGTGGCCTCCAACGGCGCCAGCGGCGAGCCTGGCGTGGGCGGTTTGGGCAGCCAGGGGGCCGGCGGATCGCGCACGCTGCAAGTGGCCTACGTGGCCGACCAGTGGGGCCTGGCGGCGATCTACAGCTTTTTGCAACCGTTCAGCCAGGGGGTGCCCGGGATCACTCCCCTGGCCAACAGGGCCATGGACCTCAATGGCGCCGCTAGCACCAACGCCTACGGCCTAAGCGGCTACTGGCAGCCCCTGCGCCCCGGCTGGCTGCCGTCGGTGAGTGGCGGCCTCGGTTGGAACACCACCAGCTATTCCACGGCACCGCCTAGCGGCAGCCCCACCGCTGCGGAGAGTCAGGACTGGCTCCTGGAGCAAAGCCAGTCCTGGCTGCTGGCCTTGCAATGGAAAGATGCTTTCGCCCAGGGCAACGCCCTGGGTCTGGCCGTGGGCTCGCCCGTCATGGCCACGGGCCTCAGGGGCGATGTCGCCCCCCATGACGGCACCACGGTCATGGAGGCCTGGTACAAAGTCCAGCTCACCGACCAGATCAGCCTGACCCCGGCCCTCTTCTATATCACTCGCCCCCTGGGCCAGCTCACCCCCTCCGGCCACACCCTCAGCCAACTGGGTGCCCTGATTAAGACCAGCTTCCGGTTCTGAGGGCCGGTATTGGTCTCCAATGCATCGAATTCCCTGCCGCTGGTCCGCCCCTAGGGGCGGATTTTCGTCCGGGCCAGCACCAATCCCCCATAGGGGTCGGTGCGCTCACTCCATGCAGGGAAGACACCAGCATCGATGCCGCAGAGACTAGGTAGGTACGAAGCACGCCCTTGGGCAACGCAGGCAGAATGACTTCCACTCCAATCCGCGCCACCGGCATGCAATTGGTGCAAAGAGCCCCCCAGCGGATCAGCATCACGATCCCCTACGCCATGTACCACGCCCTAATTGAGCGCTCCGATTATGAGGGCCGTAGTATCAGCAATTTGGCCGCATTCCTGCTCGAAAAGGGTTTAAACCCTAGACTGATTGGCCTTTGATTGAATGAATTAAAAGAACGTTTTCTTGCATTAAAAAAAAGGGCTAGGACGGTTTCGCCCTGGCCCTTTTTGCTGGCCTGAGATTTGCAGCAGCTCGTTTGCAGCAGCGCTTTGGCAGCAGCGCCATTGACACCGCTGCCTAGTCCCCCCTGGATTAATGCAGCCAACCCTGTTGAAAGGCGATCACCACGGCATGGGTGCGGTCCTTGGCCTTGAGTTTTTGGAGGAGGGCCTTGATATGGGATTTGATTGTTTCCTGGCTGACAAACAGGGCTTCGGCAATTTCGACATTGCTTTGGCCCTGGCCCAGTTCCATCAACACATCCCATTCCCGCTGGGAGAGCAGGTTGCGCAGGCGGGGATCACCGCCGTTGTCGTCGCCGTTGTCGTCGCAGCCTGGGGCGGTGCAGCGTCGGAGTAGGGCCTGGATGCGGGCCTGCAGTTCGTCAAAGGAGAAGGGCTTGACCATATAGTCGTCGGCGCCAGATTCCAGGGCCAACACCTTGCGATCCACCTCATCATGGCCGGTGAGCATTAGCACCGGCTGTTGAAAATTGTGCTTGCGTAGGCGCAGCAGCAGCTCCAGTCCACTGAGGTCGGGCAGGTCCCAATCCACCACCGGGAGATCGATAGGTTCGGACGCCTGTAATTGGAGTAGGGCGCCGGCGGCATCGGGCGCCGTCACCGCCTTAAAGCCCTCCGCCTCCAGCTCAAGGCGAAGACATTGGGCCAGGGGTAAATTGTCTTCCACAATCAGGAGCGTGGACATGGCTTGTTCCTCAAGCCTCCCTGGCGGGAAGGGTCACGGTCACGAAGGTAAAATGCCTTTGAGATGGGTGAGATGGAGACCCATAACGTTCTGGGTTAATTCCCCATCCGCATGCAGGGGCATGTCAAAGCGGTCCTGTTTTTGCCCCAGGCCTGGCCTGTCGATGGCTGGCTCGGGCGATGCAGCTAGGGGGCGGGTCGTGGCAACCATGGAGATTGATGCGCCGCTGCTGCGCATAGGCTAGGGGGCTGCAGCGTCCCATCTGCGGTTTAAACAATCTCGCCGGCGGAACAAGGGGAGTGGGCTACCCCTAACGAATGCTTTGAAACGAATGCTTTGACTGGGTTCTTGCGCTTTCTGCAATAGTAATCGGACTGGCCTGCGGGGCTTGTTTCACTCTTTAGGGGGGTGGCTGGCTCGTCCCTGAGGGTGATTGCGAATCATGTTGCGATTCGCCCCCCCCCCCCGGTGGGCAGCCCTTGCTCCCGTTCGAGTCCATGGCCAGGGGCTGGCGGATGGGGCGCTGAAGCCCAGGCCCTCGCCAGGCCCGGGGCAGGGAGAGGCTGACGACCAGGCCACCCCCAGGTCGGGGTGTGGCACTGATCGTGCCGCCATTCCCCACGGCCAGGCGCCGCACCACCGTGAGCCCCAGGCCACTGCCGGGATGGCTGCCGGCATTGGCCAGCCGGGTGAAGGGCTTGAGCATGGCTCGGCAGTCTTGGCTGGAGAGGCTGGCGCCCCGGTCGGCCACCTGGATCTGGAGGTGCTCAGCAGCGTGATCGGCCGTGATGACGATCTCGATCGGCAGGTGTCGATCCGCGTATTTGGCGCTGTTTTCCAGCAGGTTCCAGGCCATCTGATTGAAGGCGTTTGGCGCTGACCAGAGCAGGCGTTCGCTTTCGCCAAGCAAGCACTCGATCTGAACGACGACCCCAAGTTGGGCCTGGGCCTGCTCCGCCACGATGACCAGCAAGGGATAGGCATCAATCCGTTGGCGGAGGAGGCTGCTCTCTTCAGTGGGTACCCGGCTGATTTGCAGAAGATCCTGGAGAATCAATTGGCTGCGCTCGGCCTCGGCCCTGGCGGCTTCCAGGTCCTCAATCTGGCTGGCGCTGAGCCGCTGGCGCTGGCGCAGGGCATGGGCGATCCCCAGGCTGATACTGGTGAGGGGGTTGCGCAATTCATGGGCTATCAGGCTGGCAAATTGATCGACCTTCTCAATCGCCTGTTGGTGTTGGCGGTGCATGTAGAGGAGGGTGACATAGATCAGGAGGCCGATACCAATGCCATTGAACACTAATAGGCTGTCATGGTTTAATCTTACTGTTGAGCTGCCAGGGTATAAGCTAAAGACTTCAATCACCAGCAGGTTGCAGATAAGGAAGCAGCCCAGCCAGCGGCGGGCCGCTTGGGGGCGCCCTAGGAGGATGGCCAGCATTGGTGTGCGCAGGGACCAGACCATGACCAGGTAACTGTTGTAGTAGCCCCCCAATAGAAAGGTGAGGATAAAGGTACAGGTAAAGGAGACAATCAGGCTGAATTGGCGATAGGTGGGTAGCCCGATCTTGTCCTGGCTGTGGCCTGCCTAAAGGCGAGTGTGAGTCCGAGGCTCACACCCATCACAGCCGTCTCTGCCCAGAGTCCTGCGAAGGCGTACGTGTAGCCCAGGACAAAATTGACCGGCAGAATCGCCAGCAGGTTGAAGGTGTTGAGGATCAGGATCTGTTGTCGATCCTGTTGGCTCTGGTGACCCTTTAAGCCCAGCTTTTGCAGGCGATCAAAGACCTGCCAGCCCCTGGCCTGCAAACGCTGGAGTGCTTGGGTTGCGGCTGAAATGGGTTGCAGAACCATGGCTGCAGTTTCTTGGCGTGTCTACACGCTATCGATTCTTGGCGGCTAGCTCGAGCCCCATGGCCTGGCTTTGCGGATGACGCATCCGGGCCCGATTGGGGTCTGCTGGGTTGGCCTTGGCTTGTCCTTTGCTGTTAGCGAGTGACTTAGCGACGGCCTCGTCGAATCCTTCGGGTCCCTGGTTGTGGGCCTAGGTCGAGCTGGGTGGAATGGCGCTGCGCAGCAGCACCAGGTTCATCACTAGGCCGCCGCCCTGGCGCGGTGATGCACTGACCGTGCCGCCCATGCCGTTGACCAGGCGCCGCACCACCGTGAGCCCCAGGCCATTGCCAGGCTTGCCGCTGGCATTGGCCAGCCGCGTGAACGGTTGGAACATGGTCAGGCAGTCCTGGCTTGAGAGCTTGGCGCCCCGGTCGGCCAGCTGAATCAGCAGCTGTTGCTCGCCCGCGGCGGCGGCGATTGTGATGTCCACGGGTTGCTGGAGATCACTGTATTTGGCGCTGTTTTCGATCAGGTTTTCCAGCACCTGCCGTAAGCGCATCGGATCGGCCACCACCCAACGCTGCGGCCCGGGCTCCGGGCTGGTGATCTTGAGGGTCAGCCCCAGGCTTTGGCCCAAGGTTTCGCCCATCGCCACCACTAGGGCGTAGGGATCCAGGCTGGTGAGGGTTTGGCTTTGGCGGTGGGGATCCCCCCGACTGATCGCCAGCAGATCCCCCAGAATCAACTGGCAGCGACTGGCTTCCTGGCTGGCGGTTTGCAAGGCCAGCCGCTGGGAGTCGCTGAGTCGCTCCTGCTGGCGCAGCACATGGGCCAGGCCAAGGCCCACACTCGTGAGCGGATTGCGTAATTCATGGGAGACGGTGGCCGCAAAGCTATCGAGCTGGAGAATGGCCAGTTTTTGCTGCTTGTGTAGATAGTCGAGGCAGAGATATATGGCAGTGAGCATGCCAAGGTGATTGAAGATCTGCGAGGATCTGATCCAGAGGCTTTGCGATGTGGTGGGTTGAATATATTCACTTGGCAGGAGCAATATGGCCACGTTGAGGGCAACTAGAAGCGCGAACCAGCGCCTGGCCGCGCGGGGCTGATCCAACAAAATCGCCAGCAGGGGGGTTGCCAGCGACCAGTTCGTCTCGAGGCCACTCCTGGGGGGGCCCCCAGGGCTAGGGCCACGGCGATCGGAATCAGGAAGACCAGGGGAAGGCTGCACTGGCCATAGTTCCGCAGGCCCAGGCGCCCTTGGCTGTGCAGGACTACCAGGGCTGAGAGGGCAACCACCCCTACCGCCATCACCAGGCCCGCAGGCCAGCGTTCTGCCAGCCAATAGCTGCTGCAAAGCACTAGCCAAATCGGCAAAATGATCAGCAGATAGGCTGTATTGAGGATATTGATCTGTTCCCGTTCGTTATCGCATTGTCGCCCATTGATGCCTAGGCGTGTGATGGCTGTAATGGCTGCCAACCAGGATTGGCCAGCAAGCGCCAAGTTGGCTCCCCACCGTTGGGGCTGGATCTCCATGGCAGCAGATCGGTTGTGCTGATTATGGGTAGGGGCGCTATGTAAAAAAAGGCCTCGGTTTGCAGGGGTGTTGTAGGGTCTAGAGGGAATTTTTTTTGACGGCCCCGGCGGGCTGGCCCAATCTTCAAACTCCTTGCTCGATCAGCATTGTGGCGATGCTTCCAGCGGGCAAGCAGCCAAATGCCTTGCCGAAGGCCATTGACGATAGGGCGAAATACCCATAAAAAATCACTCGAAAGGGTGATTTTTGGTTTTGATCTTGTCCCCGATCCCGGGCTTCCCCTGGCGCCAGGGTTGGCTGATGGTCCCAGGGCTCAGGCGCCCCGATCGGGAGATCAGCTCCTGGCCCCTGCCCCGTTGGCGTTGGAGAGCTCGTCGCTAGGCGCTTGATGGGTTCCGCTCCCATGGCTCGGGCTAGGCGTAGCGCTGGGGGTTGCCCAGCTACCAGCCCTCGGGTTTGGCCGCAGGTGCTTTGGCGCGCCCGTTCAGGAGAGCTTGCGGGAGGGGTGCCCGGGCTTCGGGCCCGGTTAAGTCTGCTTTCATCGCCACGGGCGGAACGGGGATGGGCCCGGCCCCAGGCGACCTAGGGCTCCTGGCTTGGACCCGGACAGCCGTTGGCCCTCTCCAGCCGATGGGGGTTGTCGGGGGACTGGGCCAAGGCCAGGAGCAGGCGATCGCCCCCCGGATCTGCCCGCAGATCGCCGCCCTCCCCTCCCCCCAGCGGCTGGAAGGCTCCGGGATCCAGGCGCTAGGCCCGGTGGGTCTGCTCAGGCAGTCCTCGGCCAGCCTCTGTTGATGGGGCGCCTAGGTCGTAGCTGCTGGGGGCTGGGGGTTTGTGCCAGAGGCCCAGCCATTGCTGGTCCCGCGGTTGCTGTTGCTGGCCCGGGGCCGCGTTGGGGGCCGGTTGCCAGAGCGCCTTGGTGAGGCCCGCCTGCGCCAGGGCGCCGGCGAGCTCGCCGGGATCACTGCCGTAGGGAGGGCCGTCGGGACGGCCATGGCACCAGAACAGCCCCAACAGCCAGCCCCCTGGCGCCAGCAGGTCTGCAACCGTTTGCAGATAGGCCGGCCGTTGCTGGGGCTCGATCGCGCAGAAGCAGGTGTGCTCTACCACCCCCTGCAGGCTGGCGGGGCCAAGGCCAGCGGCGGCCAGGGCCGGGCGGTCGAACAGGTTTGCCTGGAGCCAGCGCAGGTTGGCGCCCGGGCGGGCGGCCCACTGGCGGGCGGCGGTGATCGCCTCAGCGCTGAAATCCAGGCCCACCACCGCAAATCCCAGCTCCGCCAGCAACCGCGCCTCGTGGCCCCGGCCGCAGCCCGGCACCAGCACCCGGCCGGGGGGGTGGGGCGCCAGGGGATGGGAGCCGAGGAAGTCCTGCAGGGGCGGAGCTGGCTGGCCCAGGTCCCAGCCGTCGCGGCCCTCCTGGTAGCGCCGATCCCAAAACAGGGCCGAGGCCGGCGTCGCCCCGGCGTCCCCATGCAGCACCTTGGGCCCAGGATCAGCCACGATGACGTTGCCCCCGTCGCCCTTCACCATGACAGGCAACCTGGCTGCGATTGGCTTCATTGCAAGCTGGGTGCTGGCCTGGGGCATCGGCGGCTCGCTGATTGATGCCGGCCTGATCCAGGCGGACGTCTACTCACTCGAAACCGGCCAGCTCGGCACCCTGGCCACCTTCAGCGTCTGGACGATCCTCTGGTCCGGCATTGGCGTGTGGCTCTACGGCCGCGCCACCCGCCCCTCGCCCCCCAAGGGTTGAGCGGCGGGGGATTGATTGGGGGGCCGAGTGCTCCTCGGGCCCCTGCCCTCAGGCGTTGCCGAAGGCCACCTGGCAGGCGGCATTGAGCAGTTGGGCTTCGGCGGCGCTGGCCGGATCGGCCCCATTCAGGAGGCCGGCGTTGCAATCGGCCGAGAGCTGGTAGGTGCTGCCATTGGCACTCACCGCGAAATTAATCGTGGAGCTGCCGCTGGGTTGGACGCTGCCATAGAGGAGTTGGAAGTCGCTCTCTGGAACCACGATGTAGGTGGTTTGCGCAGCGATTGAGGCATTAACGGCGTTGTTAATTGCGGCGGCGGTGGCCAGGCTGCCGATGCCCCACACCGCAGCCCGGGCGCCCCACCAGCCCCAGGGCGGCGAGCCCCAACCGCCGTACCAGCCGGTGTTCCAGGGCCGGGCGACGCCCCAACCGGGCCGGGCCCAACCGGGGCGGACATTAACGTTATTGATGTTGACCGTGTTGGACCAGTTGCGGTTGACCGTGCGATTGGCGTAGCGGTTGCCGTTGAAGTTGCCCGTGCCGTAGCCCGGTCGGGCCGCGGGGATCGAGCCGGGGCGGTTGGCGCCGAAGCTGCCACCGCCATTGGCGGGGAATTGGCCAGGGCCGGGCCGGCCCGTTGGGTTAAAGCCGTTGCCACCAAAGCCGCCCGGGCTGGCGCTGGGCCGATCGAGGGAAGGCCGGGCCTGGGGACTGCTAACCCGGTTGCTCCAGCCGCCGGTGGGCCGGCTAGAGCCGCGATCGAATCCGCCACCGGCTTGTTGGAAGCCCGTTTGGGCGCGGCCGGCATTGCCCCCGCCCCGGTTGAAGTCAGCACCTCCTGAGAAGCCCCCCCCGAGAAGC
>Ga0310335_100083_pt1 | contig 24954 bp, 21 predicted proteins | sample LakMicMISRFREDD7_FD_195549 | JGI IMG/M metagenome (GOLD analysis project Ga0310335, IMG submission 195549) | Enriched freshwater cyanobacterial communities from Lake Michigan, Michigan, United States - MI23.SRF.RED.D7 (v2) (version 2) | ecosystem: Environmental > Aquatic > Freshwater > Lake... | reverse complement strand
CCGCAGACCTGACGCAACAACAGGATCTTCGTGTCGATCCCCTAGGGGCCATCCTGATATCAGCCATTTTCTGTGCCTTCATGGGCTCCGCGGCCAGGCCGCCGAGGGCCCCAAGCCGGCCAGCCAAACTCTCACCCAGGCGCCGATATTCGGGTCTCACCCAATCCTTTTTGTCGCCAACTCCCGCGCTATTGGAGTGCATGGAGAAATGCTCGCGGCAGGAATACCAGCCAACCCGGATGCCCATTAGGACGACTTGGTTCATGCTGGATTCAGGTCAAGCGAAAGCTAGGCCGAAGCCACCAAACAGGACAGGCCTGCAGCACAGCGGGAACAAATCTGCGGCGCCAACTGATGGGGCCTTGCCATGGATGGCCTATCGGAACCATTGCTGATGGTTCCTTAATCGTTAAGGCCCTAATCCTAAAGACTTCAACTCACTGGCTGCCACTCGCTAACGCCCAGGCAGCGGCTGATTGCATCACCGCAAGCCCGCCCCAAAACTCCATCAATGCGGAGCAAGCCAACTCGGCCAAATCAACAACCTGGGCATCCCATCGTTGCCCGATCTTGGTCGTCAGCTACGGGCCAAGCCTTCGCCTGGGCCGGCTGCATCGAGAACACCAACAAGACCATCAGCCAAACCGACGCCAAGCCCCTAGCGACCATCACCAGTGGCGATCGCCCGCCGACCGATACCACCCACAGGCAGATGATCGGCGATGGGGATCTGCGCCCCACTGGCTAGCCATCGGGCGCTTGCGATCCCAGCGTCGATGGGTTGATCAATGGGTGACGAGCGCCAGCGTCCAGACTGGGCGTCAAGCCAAGGAGGCCCAGCATCAGGCCGAGGCCCGGGCCAAGATCGCCAATCCAGCCCCCATCGGCTCCCACCATGACCCCTCCCCGCCCGCGGATCAACAGGCTGGAGTCCTGGTGGGTCCTGACTAGGGAAGCCGATCGCCGGTTGCGCTAGGGCGAGCTGCAGGTCAAACCAGCGAGGCGAGATCGTTGCAGATTCAGCAATTCCCAAGCGATCAGCGCTATACTTTTGGAAAGGAGCGGAAGCTGGCTTGACCCATCCCACCCAAACAAGGGGCCTGGTGGTGTTGCTCCACACCGGGGCTGATGCGGTAGCCACCGATGCATTCTTGCAACCAGACGGCAGCCTCTTGATCAGCAGTTTGCCCCCATGGATCTAACCGCTCAACTGGAGGCCCTGGGGCCAACCCGGATCAACTTGGTGCTGGAAGCCCTGCTATCGAGTGATCTGCGTTTAAAAATCCTGCTGGTCTCCGCCAATCGGCTCGGCCTGGTGGTTTCGGCTATACGTCTCAAGGCGCGCAGGCTTTTGGTCGGCGCGATGACAACAGAAGCGGAAGCCTTGCCCTACCTCATGGCTGGCCTGCCAGGGCTTTTGATCTGTAGCGATCAATTGGATAGCGGCGATAGCTATTCCTTGGCCCGCCAGGCCCGCCAACTGGTGCCCGATATCCGCATCATGCTGATTCTCGAAGAAACGAATCCCGATGTGGCCAAGGCCGTGCGCTCCAACGTGGATGCGATCATTTGCGCCGGTGACATTGGCGATCCCAGCCAGCCCATCTCCCGCGGATTGCTGGCCATTGCCAATCACCAGACCTATCTCTCCCCCACGGCCAAGCTGCTGCTCAAGCAACAATCCCCAGGCAATCCGATCAACACCATCAAACTAACGGGTCGCCAAGACGAGATCCTTTCGCTGCTGCTTAACGGCGACACGGAAGTCCTGATTGCAGACAAATTGGGTATTTCCCTGACGACCGTCAAAGACCATACCAAGGTGCTCCGCGGTAAATTTGGCGTCAAAAGTAAGGTCGAGCTAGTGATGCGCGCCATGCGCCTTGCCGTCGCCCGATAATCAACCAGGCGCCAAACCACAAGGGTTCAAGCCAGCAACTTTGTCGTGCTTCCCTTGGATTGACTGGCGCATGAAGGACGCCTAGCTGCGATTGCCTTCAGCGGTGGCCAGGGCAGCGCTGGGATCACCACTGAGATCGGCGGCCAGGAAGGCGGCCGTTTCCGGCAGGGCCAGGTGCAGATTCGATTCCGTATGTAAGCCCAGCTGGAGTGAATCGGCCGCCAGTTCCAACAGATGGCCGCCATGGCGGTGGTCATCACTGAGCAAATGAAGGTGGTAGCCCGGCACGTTGATCGTGCGGGCGTAGCCTGGGGTCCAGAAGCCCACCAGGGTTCCGCTGATATTTTGCAGCTCAAATTCGGCCTGGTGGCTGGTGGCGCTCACTAAATCCGTGCCAGGAGCGCTTTTACAGGCGGTGCGCACCTTGATCCGCTCGAAGTGGCCGTGCAGGCGAAGGGCCACAAACAGGTTGGCGCTAGGGCGCAGGCGATCGAGACGGTGGCACAGGTCGGCGAAGCTGACCACGCCCTCAAAGGTGGCCTCCGTATCGGCCACAAAATGGGTGGCCACGAAGAAGGGCGCCAGGGCCGCATCGGGGGCCACCCGGACCGAGCCATCGCCGCGGGCCTGCCAGCAAACCCCATCCAGCAAAATCGCCTCGCCATCGAGACCATCAAAGGTGCCCAGGCCGAAATCGCCATGGCGGCGGATATCACCAACGGAGACACATCCCTGGTATACCCCCTCCACGAGGGCGCCTGCCGTAGACACCTGGTAAAGAGTGTGGTGCTCGATATCAAGAGCTTCTGCCAGGGCCGCCATGACGGCATGGTTAAGGCTTTCGCCGCTACTGGCGCAATGGGCTTGGAGGGCGGCCCAGAGACCAGCCGGCAAGCGCAGATGCAGGTTGTGTACGGAATCAGGATGGCTGATCATGGCGCGCAGGGGAAACTCAGTGGATGAAATCTTGATGGACGTTCTGCATCAACTTGAGATTGTCTGAATAATCAATGGGGATGTCGATCAGCACGGGGCAATCGGCCTGTAGGGCCTCGCGCAGCACCGGGCCCAGTTGGTCGGCATCGCTAATGCGATAGCCCTTGCAACCAAAGGCTGCCGCAAACGCCTCCACGTCGTAGTGGCCCAGCTTGACACCAGCGATGCGGCCGTAGTGGGCCTGCTCCTGGAACTCCACCATGTTGTACGAGGCGCTGTTCCAGATCAGGTGAACGAAGCGGCTACCGAGCCGTTTGGCCGTTTCTAGTTCGGTGGCGGTAAACAGGAAGCCGCCATCGCCCGACACGGAAATCACCGGCTGACCCGGCCGCAGTAGGCCAGCGGCCATGGCCCAGGGCAGGGCCACCCCCAGGGTCTGCTGGCCATTGCTCACCAGCACTTGGCGGGCATGGTCGGCGGCGAAATAGCGACTCATCCAGATGTAATGGGAGCCCACATCAAGGGCAATGGTGGTGTCTGCGGTCACCACCTGTTGCAGCTCATGGACCACCCGCAGGGGGTGCACCGGCATGCCGCCAAGCTGGGCCCCCTCGGCCACGGTGGCGGCCAACTCGGCCACCTCGGCATCGGCGCTGCGGCGGAAGGCCTCCTCCACCTGCACCTGCAGCAGGGGCGCCAGGGCCTCGAGGCTGGCGTCTAAATCGCCGATCAGTTCCGCCTGGGGCAGGAAAGCCTGGTCCTGGTCGATCGCCTGCACATCGATCGCCACCAGGGGCCTGGCCTGGCCGCTATTCCAGAGGCTGGGATCAAATTCGATCGGATCGAAGCCCACGGTGATCACGCAGTCGGCGTCATCGAGCAGGCGATCGGCCGGCTGGTTGCGGAACAGCCCCAGCTTGCCGGCGTATTGGCTGGCGGCGGCCCAGCCGCCCGGCCCCTGGAAGGTGGAGGCATAGGGCAGGCCGGTGGCCGTTAAAAAGCGCTTGATGGCGTCAGCCGAGGCCGGTTGCGACGCCTGCAGGCCCATCAACACCAGGGGCCGGCGGGCTGCATTAATCAGCAGGGCGGCCCGCTGCAATTCAGAGCTGGCGGCCGGTCCGCAGGGGGCGCTGCGGCCCCAAAGGGGCGAAATCTCGCCCGGGAAGTCGGCCAAACCCACATCCTTGGGCAGGCCGAGAAATGCGGCGCCCGGCCGGCCACTTTCGGCGGCGCGCACCGCATTGCCAAACACCTCCGGCAGGGAATGGATGGTGAGGGCCGATTGGGCGTACTTGGTGACCGGTTTCATCACATCCACGCCATCGAGGGCCTGGTGGGTGTGCTTGAACCGGTCGTCTAAGGGCACTTCACCGCCGATCGCCAAGACCGGATCCCCCTCCGACGTGGCGGTGACCAGGCCCGTCACCAGGTTGGTGACGCCCGGGCCGGAGGTGACCACACACACCCCCACCTTGCCGGTGAGCCGGCCAAAGGCCTGGGCCATGAACACGGCGTTCTGCTCATGGCGACAGAGCACCAGCTCAATCGGCGAATCGAGCAGGGCGATGAATAGGCTGTCAACCTTCGCTCCAGGGATGCCAAACACATGGGTAACCCCATGATGTTCCAGCATTTTGACCAGCGCCTGGGCTCCATTCATCACGAAATCTCCAGAAATGACGACCAAACTGGGTCTGATTGCAGCAGCCTAGGTGATTTGATCTTTTTAGCAAACCATTGAAACCCGATCGCCAAGATTTTTCGCCTTAGCAACTACCAAATCAGCCAATTAATCACTTGAGGTTTCGCTTGATGTTCCACTGGAGTCTCAGGTGGAACATCAAGCGAAACCCTGATTCAAGTGCTCGTCGACGTATTGATTCCGTCAATTAGATGACTTTGAAGTCATCAGGGTCTTTGAAAATCGGGCCACCACCGCCCGGGGCACCAGGCGCAGGGCACGGGCCTTCAAGGCGTTGATCCGGCCATCAATGCTGGAGAGCTTGCCCGCAAAAAGCCGCTCCAGCCCCACCTCAGCCACGGCCCGGGCCGAGCGGCGTCCCCCCTTGGCAAGGGCCTCGACCTGGAAGTCGCGCTGGTCCATATCGCGGAAAAAGGCCGTATCGCTTGGGCCAGGCGAGAGGCAACTCACCACCACGCCCTGGTCCTCCAGCTCCATGGCTAGGGCCTCGGAGAAATTCAACACATAGGCCTTGGACGCGCCATAGGCGGCGAAATAGGGGGTGGGCTGGTAGGCCGCGGTGGAGGCAATATTGAGAATCCAGCCCTTGCCGCGCCGTCCCATGGCGGTGCCGTAACGGTTGCAGAGTTCACTGAGACTGAGGATATTCAGTTGCAACATGCTGGCTACGCTGGCCGGATCCAGGGCCGTGTGATTGCCGTAAAGACCAATGCCAGCATTGTTGATCAAAATATCGATCTCAAGGCCCCGGCTTTCGGTGAAGTCCCAGAGTTGCTGGCTGCCGCCGGCCAGCCCCAGGTCGATCGTGGCCACGATCACAGCAGTGCCATGGGCGGCGTGCAAGTCCTTGGCCAGGGCCTCCAATTTGCTAGTGCTGCGGGCCACCAACACCAGGGCGTGGCCGCGGGCCGCCAGCTGGTGGGCAAACTCCAGGCCGATCCCGGAGCTGGCGCCAGTCACCAGGGCGATTGCTTGGGAGCGATTCATGGGGTTATGGCTGGACTGAGGATCCTGTCCCTGAGCTTAATTGACGAATCAGCAATTCGAAGCGCACCCCAGCAATCGCGAAGGCACCTATCCCCTTGTCGCCATCCCCGAAACTGGGGCTCCCGGCGGACCATGCCATTGCAGGCTCCAACTAGATCAGCCGCCAGTGGTATCGCCCAAGGGTTTTTGTTCGAAGGGGTGGCGACTCGCTGGCGGCTGGGCAGGGGCGGTTAGCGGCGCCTTAGTGCCCGGCATGATCTCAAAATCGGGACTGAATTGCACAAGCATGGTCTGGAGCAGATCAATAGCTTTGCGGTTGCCAACCCACTTGATCTTGCCGCTCTTAACGAGTTGATCAAAAGTGGCTGCTCCCATCATCAGCGTTTCCAAATCGGAGCGATTCAGGGTCACACTCAGATCAGCATCGGTTGCCGTGAACCCCTTGATGTTGGTGAGGGCATCGTTATTGAGCTCCAGCACATAGCGCTCGCCGTTGTCGGGGGTGATCAGGTTGATCTTGAAGCGTTGGCCGGCCGTTTTCGTGGGGTCAAGCCGAATGGCGAGGAAATCAAGCCAGAGGTTGGTTCCCATGGCGCGAATCACATCGGGACCTGCCGATTTCGGCGTGGCACCGCTGGGAATACCGGAGCGCAGTTCTAAGGCAGCAGCCAGGAAACTGTTGCGTACGCTGGGGCTTTCCTTGCTGTAGCCAATTTGTTCAAAGGCCTCGGCGAGCAGGTCCTTAGCCCCTTGATTACCCGGTTGGGCATAGACCAACTTATTGAGGATTTCGGTTGCTTGCAGGTACTTCCCTGCTGTGATCAATTGGCGCCCCTTAGCCAGAATGGGCTTGGCGCCACCCATCATCTCCACATAGAGGGGCGCAGAGTCCTTGGGGGACAGGGGAATCAAGGTGGCGGGGTTACCATCCCAGTAGCCGAGGTAGCGGTTGATCACGCCGCGGCTGTTGTGCTCTTCTGAGCCGTGGTAACTGTGGGCGGCCCACTGCTTTTGCAAGCTGGCGGGCAACTTGTAAACGTTCTGAATCTCGTTGATCGTCACGCCCTTGTTGGCGTAATAGAGCACATTGTTGTTGAGGTGGGCGTAGGTGTCCCGCTGGGCCCGCATCACCTCCTGGATGCGGGCATTGCCAAAGCGCGGCCAGCTATGGGAGGCAAACATCACATCGGCCTGGCCACCAAAGCGATAGAGGGCCTCATTAATTTGCTTGCTCCATTCCAGCGGGTCCCGGATCAAAGCACCGCGCAGGGTATAGATATTATGGATCGTGCCAGTGATGTTTTCCGCTGCCCAGAAGGCCTTGTACTGGGGAAACCAGGTGTTCATCTCGGCGGGAGCCTCCGTACCGGGCGTATTTTGAAAAACCATGGTCACACCATCGACCGTGAGCTCCTCAATCGGCTGGCTAATGATACGGGTCGGTGCGATCAGGCCGGACGTGCCTGCGGCAACATTTTTACCAATCGATTGATCAACATGGCCAAAGGGACTGCGCGGCAGCAACACCCCATATTGGTAAAAAAGACGCCTGTTCATGGCATTACCGGCATAGACATTTTCACTGATGGCATGGGTCATGAAGCCAATGGGGGCAATGACCGGGACCTTGCCACTAAGGACATCGGCCTCATCAACAACCCCGCGCACGCCGCCAAAGTGATCACCATGGGAATGGGAATACACCACGGCCGTCACGGGACGGGCGCCGAGTTGTTGGTTGACAAAGTCGAGAGCAGCCTTGGCCGTTTCTTGAGATGTGAGAGGGTCAAAGACAATCCAGCCCCTATCGCCCTTGATAAACGAAATATTGGCTAAATCAAACCCACGAACCTGATAAATCTTGCCGGGCACCACCTCATAGAGGCCGTAGGCCATGTTCAACAGGGCCTGGCGTTGCAGCGAGGGGTTGATGCTTTTGAAGTCCTGGCCTGTGAGCAGCCAGTCGTAGCTCGCCATATCCCAGGCGACGCCGCCATCGGCCCGCTTGATCTGCTTAAAAGCAGGGGCAGCGATGAAGCCCCGTTTGGCCTCCTCAAAATCCCGCTTGTCTTCAAAGGGCAGGCTCGTCTGTTGCTGCTGCCACAACTTGATGGTAGTAGCTGAGGCGGCTTGGCCCTTGGGGTGAAAGTGTTGGCCCTTGGCCGCGCCAGGATCCACCTGCACCCCCCCACCGCCAGCGGCCAGGCCTGGAGTTGGGCTGGCCAGGAGCAGGAGCGGTGCGAGCAGCCAGCGAACCATGCCCGGATCGCCAACCCGACCCTGCCGGGGGGCTATTGCCGATGGGCGACCCAGGAATTGCTGCCTACGCAAAGCAATCATCTGGCGCATGGATGTCCGCACGAATTGCATCACCAAAGACCTCGCCTGCCTACAAATTTATAGCGTCATCGCATTATGCAGCCGATTATTGCTACCTATTGATGCAATTATTGTTCGACGTATCTGCACCCTTTCTGCTGGTAAGTGCACCCTGGCCAATCAGGCGGACTGCTGCACATTTGCCACCATGATTGGCTGGTTTCATTCGTCCAACTCCAGGGACACCAGGTCCAACTCCCGCCCCTGGAGGAGATCGCGACTGATCTGGCCGCAATCGGGGCATTCACAGCAGCCATCCGCCGCCAGGAAGGCGCACGCGCAACGATAGCAATAACATTTAGCGGCCACAGATTCGATCCGCAGCTGCACCGGAGCCACCCCCTCAGGCCCCTCCCGCTCCATCACCACGGCAAAAGCCAGCTCCAGGGCCTCCAACTCCACCCCTGCCAAGCTGCCGACGCGCAGGGTGATCGCCCGGATGGTCCCGCCGCCATGGCGCTCGGCCTGCTCTAGGGCCCGCTCGCGCAAGGCCTCCATCAGGGCCAATTCATGCATGGCCCCCTGCCTGCAGGGCCAAGCCCGCCGCGATCCAGGCCCCGATCAGGCGGCGGGCCTCGCCCAAGCGCCCGGCCAGGGGCGCAGAAATGCCTTCGCCATGGCCGAAGCAGTGGGCTGGCAGCAGCAGTTGGTAGGCCCGGGGCGCCTGGCCATAGAGGGTTTGGCTGAGGGCCAGCAAAGCCTGGGGGCTGAGGCCATGGCTGGCGCCGCCCCAGGGGTCCGCACCAGCCCAGACAGCGGCAGATCCGCTCACCGGGTTCCGATCGGACGACGCGGGCAGCTCCTGAAGTTGGAGGGGAGGCGGAACCAGCTGCGGCGACTGGTTCCAGCCCACGCCCTCCTGCCTGCCCTCCACGCCAGGCCCATCGGACCCCAGCCAGGCATCGAGGAACAGCACCCGCTCGACAGCCGCCAGCTCCTCCGCCAGCTCCGGGGTTAGTTGCTGGCTGCAACGCACCGCCAGACCCGCTCGCGCCGGCAGCAAGGCGGCCAGCCGCCAGCCAATGCCATCGTCACCGCGCAGGGGGTTGCCGATGCCGATGACCAGGGACGGGACCTCTGGGCCGCAGGCCAAAGGCTTGGGGCAGCAACCCTTGTCCGCCCCCCGGGCCAAGCCCCCTGAGCCTGGTGCCTGGGCCCTCATCCGCGGCTGCGCTCCGCCAGCAGCTGGCCATCGACCCCAACCAGTTGCAGCCGCAGGGGCATCTGGCCGGCCGCATGGGTGGAGCAGGAGAGGCAGGGGTCGTAGCAGCGGATGCCCGCCTCCACCCGGTTGAGCAGGGCCTCGGGGATCTCGGCGCCGGCGGCCACGGGCCCGGGGATGACCTCCCGGGCGATCTGCAGCACGGTGCGATTCATCGCCAGGTTGTTCTGGCCGGTGGCAATGATCAAATTGACGCGGGTGATCAGGCCGTGGTCATCCACTTGGTAGTGGTGAAACAGGGTGCCCCGCGGCGCCTCGCTGACGCCCACGGCCCCATGGCACTGCAGCGATCCCCGCACCCGCACGCGCTGGTCCTGGAGCTGGGGATCCCCCACCAGCTGTTCAATCGCCTCCAGGCAGGCGACGATCTCCACCAACCGCGCCTGGTGATAGGCAAAGGAGCTGGTCACCACCCGGCCGTGGCGGGCGCGCAGGTCGGCCAGTTCGGCATCGGCCCAGGGGGTGCCGATGCGTTCACACACATTCAGCCGCGCCAGGGGGCCAACCCGATACATGCCGGCGGCAGGGCCGAGGGGCTTGTAATAGGGAAACTTGAGGTAGCTCCACTCTTCAACGGCCTCGGCCAGAAAACTGGCGTAATCGTCTTCTTTGAGGTGATCCGCCAGCACGGTTCCATCGCTGGCGATCAGGCGCAGCTGGCCATCGATACAGTCCCATTCGCCATCGGGCCCCACCAGGCCCAGGAACAGGCTGGGAAATTGGCCAAACACCTGCTGCTCCCGCTGCAACGGCCCATCGAGCAGGGGCTTGAAGCGCTCCAGGGCTAGCCGGGCCGTGGCCCGAGCTTCGGGCAACCGCTCCAGGATCCAGGCCTTGGCGGCGTCGCTGAGGGGGCTGCGCACGCCCCCCGGCACGGCCCAGGCGGCATGGATTTTGCGGCCACCCAGCAACTCCAAAATCTGCTGGCCGAACTGGCGCAGCCGAATCCCGGCGCGGGCCAGGTCGGGATCGGCGGCCATCAGGCCGAAGAGGTTGCGGCGAGCCGGTTCGCACTCCCAGCCCAGCAGGAAATCGGGACTGCTGAGGTGAAAGAAGGAGAGGGCGTGGGACTGGCAGATCTGGGCCAGATTGAGCAAGCGCCGCAATTTCTGAGCTGCCGGCGGAATCGTTACCCCCAGCAATTTGTCGCCCGTTTTCGCCGCCGCCAGCAGGTGACTGACCGGACAGATGCCACAAATCCGGGCCGTAATTCCAGCCATCTCCGTAAACGGATGGCCCTCGCAAAACTTCTCGAAGCCCCGATACTCCACCACATGGAAGCGGGCATCAGTAAGCCGCCCATCGCCATCGAGATGGAGGCTGATCTTGGCGTGGCCTTCGATCCGGGTCACCGGATCAATGATCACCGTGCGGCTCATGGGGGTTCAACCATCAGCCGAACCTCAGCATCGCCGGCCCCGCCTGGATCGGGCGCTGGCCCTCCAGCAGGGGCAGCAGGGTGGCGGCGATGCGCTCGGCCGATGGCGGACAGCCGGGCAGATAGAGGTCCACAGGAATCACGGCATGGAGCGGCCACACCTGGTCGAGTAGCTCGGGCACCAGGCCAGGGGCGTGGGGATGGCGGCCGCTGCCATCGGCGAGGTCCACGTAGCTGCGCTGCAACACCGCCGCCGCCCCGCCGCGGCCCTCGCGGTTGAGCAAATTGCGCAGGCCGGGCACATTCGCCGTCACGGCGCAATCGCCAAAGGAGATCACCAAGGCCGTACGCGCCCGCAGCTGCAAGGCCAGCTCCAGGTTGGCGGTGTTGGCCACCGCCCCCTCCACCAGGCAGATGTCCACAGCCTCGGGATAGGTCTTGATGTCACTGGCCACGGGCGAATACACCAGCTCCACCCGTTCAGCCAGCACAAACAACAACTCATCGAGGTCGAGAAACGACATGTGGCAGCCGGAGCAGCCCGCCAGCCAGGCGGTGGCCAGGCGCAGGCGCGGTGGGGCTGCCGCGGCGGTGGATCCAGTCGCAGCTAGTGCGTCAGACGTGGCTGTTGCATCAGACGTGGCTGTTGCTTCAGCAGCAGCTGTTGCGTCAGGAGCAGGGGCGGGGGTCATGGATCTGGCCTGGGGGGCAGGTCGTGGACCCGGCGCAGCTGCAGGGCCCGGATCGGGTGGGGATGCTTCTCGGCGGTGCTGTCGTCCTTGTGGAACAGGGCGCCGGTGGGGCAGGCCTCCACGCATTGGCCGCAGGAGGTGCAGGCATCGACCTCGCCCCAGGGTTGGTCCAGGCCGGCCACGAGCCGGCAGTGGCGGCCCCGGCCGGCGATGTCCCACACATGGGCCCCTTCCAGCTCAGCGCAGACGCGCACGCAGCGGCTGCAGAGGATGCAGCGGTTGGCATCGAGGCTGAATAGGGGGTGGGAGGCATCCACATCCCTAAGGGGGTATTGGTAGGGAAAGCGGCTGTGGTCCATGCCCACGGTCACCGCCATCGCCTGCAGTTCGCAGGCGCCGCTAGCGACGCAGTAGGCGCACACGTGGTTGCCCTCGGCGAAAAACAGTTCCACCGCCATCCGCCGCAGCTCCCGCAGTTCCGCGGTGTTGGTCGCCACCACCTGGCCCTCCAAGGCTTCGCTGGTGCAGGCGGGCTGGAGTTTGCTCTGGCCTTCGATCGCAACCAAACAGAGGCGGCAGGCACCCACGGGCGTCAAGCCATCGAGGTGGCACAACACCGGCAGCGCTAACCCCGCCAACCGGGTGGCGGCCAGCAGGCTCGAGCCGGCCGGCACGGCCACCGCCTGGCCATCGATCCGCAGGGTGAGCGCCACCATCAGGGGCGGCCTCCGGGCAGGGGCCCCAGCGCTGGGCCCGCGGGGAAGGGCTCCCTGGCGAAGGCTGCCCGCGGGGATTCCGCCCGGCAGGCCGCCAGGAACTCGGCTCGGAAGTGGCGCAGGGCGCTCAGCACCGGGTTAGGGGCCGCTTGGCCCAGGCCGCAGAGGCTGGTGGCCTTGACCATCCGGCAGAGCTGCTCCAGCTGGTCCAGCTCCCCGGGCTCGGCCAGGCCCGCCAGCAGCCGATCGAGCAGCTGCTCCAGCTGCACCGTGCCAGCGCGACAGGGCAGGCATTTGCCGCAGCTCTCCTCGACGCTGAAGTGCATGAAATGGCGCGCCAACTCCGGCATCGCCATCGCCTCCCCCACCACCACCATGCCGCCCGAGCCCATGGCCGAGCCCAGGGCCTGGAGGCTCTCGTAGTCCACGGGCGTGTCGAGCAAGTGGGCGGGAATGCAGCCCCCCGAGGGCCCGCCGGTCTGCACCGCTTTCACGCCGCCCCCAGGCGAACCATGGGCCGCGGGCACCCCGCCGCCCATGGTTTCAACCACGGTGCGCAGGCTGGTGCCCATCGGCACCTCCACCAGGCCCGTGCGGCGCACCGCTCCGGAGAGGGAAAACACCTTGGTGCCCTTGCTGGTATCCGTGCCGATCGCCGCAAACCACTCGGCGCCCCGGCGCAGGATCGCCGGCACCGCCGCCAGGGTTTCGACGTTGTTGATCAGGGTGGGCGCCCCCCAGAGCCCCGATTGGGCCGGGTAAGGGGGCCGGGGCCGGGGCTGGCCCCGCTGCCCCTGGATCGATTGCAGCAGGGCCGTTTCCTCGCCGCAGACGTAGGCCCCGGCCCCCACGCGCAACTCCAGCTCCAGGCCGGTGCCCGGCCCCAAAATTCCCTTCTGGTGGGCCTGCTTTAGGGCCCGCCGCAGCCGCTCGATCGCCAGGGGGTATTCGGCTCGCACGTAGAGGAAGCCGCTCTCGGCACCAACGGCAAAGGCGGCGATCGCCAGTCCTTCCAGCAGCCGATGGGGATCGCCCTCGAGCACGCTGCGGTCCATGAAGGCGCCCGGATCGCCCTCATCGGCGTTGCACACCACAAAGCGGGGCCCCGGCGGCTGCAGGGCCACCGTGTCCCACTTGAGGCCGGTGGGGTAGCCGGCGCCGCCGCGGCCGCGCAGGCCACTGCGGTGCACCATGGCGCGCACCGCCTCGGGGCTGAGGTCGGAGCGGCAACGGCGCCACTGGCCGTAGGTGCCGAGGGCGAGGGCCTCCTCGATCGAGTCCGGGTCGATCCAGCCGCAGTGCAACAGCACCAGGGGCTGCTGCAGCGCAAAAAAGGGATGGTCCAGATCCATCTGGTCCCAGGTGAGGCCGATGCCCCCGGGGCTCGGGGGCGGCGCGCTGGCGACCCCCACGGGTGAGGGTCCAGGGGAAGGGGACCCTTCGGGCAGGAGTGCCTGGGGCCGCCAAGCCTCCAGATCCAAGGCCGCGAGCGTGTCGGGGCCAGGGGCCGTGGCCGCCGCCAGCACCAGGGCCCGGGCCTGCTCTGGGCCGATCGCCGCTCCTGGCGCCGTGCCGGGATCGGTGCTGCCCAGGGCAAACAGGGCGGGACCGCCGGGGCCATCCCAGGCCAGCAGGGGCCCGCGGCTGCAGAGCCGCAGGCAGCCCACTGATTTGATGACCAAGCCGTTCGCGGCTGGATCGGCAACCGCCTGGGCCTGGCGCAACGCCTCAATCAGCGGCCCAGCGCCCCCGGCCCGGCAGCCACTGGCCGTGCAGCAGCGCAGTTGGCGTCCAGGCGTGACTGGGCTCCCCTGCGCTAGCTCACCAGCTGGCTCCCTGGGCCTTGGCAGCGCCCCAACGGTTGCCATCAGCGCTCCCCGGCCAGCACCAGCTCTGGCCCCCAGGCCCCTGGCTCCTTCGCCCCAGGGGCCTGGGGGCCCGGCGAGCGGGGCAAGCCCAAACGATCGAGCCGGGCCTCCAGGGCAGCCGGGTCGGCGATCGGCAAGCGCAGGGCCAAGGCGCCATCCACCACCAGCAGCGGCGCCTGGCCGCAGGCCCCCAGGCAACTCACCGGCTCCAGGCTCCATCCCCCCGGGTGCCGGGCGGGCCCAAGGGGAGGGGAACCTGGGCCTGGCGCCGGCTGGCCCCCCTGGCTGGCCCTGGCCAGGCCTAGGCCGACAGGGGGGCCATTCGCCGACCCCGCCGGGGGCTCAAGACGTAAGCCCAGACGCTGCTCCAGCCGGGCGACCAGGCGGGAGGCTCCAAGCACAAAACAGGCGCTACCCAGGCAGACGGCGCAGCGATGGCCCTGGGGCGGCTCCAGGCGAAACAGGTGATAAAAACTTGCTACCCCATAGACGCGGCTGAGGGGCAGGCCCAGCTCCTCGGCCACTTGACGGAGGCTCGCCTTGGCCAGGTAGCCGTCAAGGGCCTGAAGGCGGTGCAGCACCTCGATCAGGCCCTCCGGTCGGAGCTGCTGGTCGGCGACCAGTTGGCTGATGCGCGAATCGGCGCCCCGCCCCCCGGGCCCTGCCTGGGCCAGGGGCCGGGGGGGGACTGGCTCTCCGCTGGCCATCTCACCCCTCCCCATCTGCTCCAGAGCCTCCACACCCCAGGGCTAGCGGCCCCCTTTCGAGCCCAGGGCCTGGCGCGGCGCCAGCAGGGCGTCAATGGCGCAGGGGGGCTGCGCCGCCCAGGGCCGGCCACCCGCAGGACTCTGGTCAAGCGCCATAGGCTCGGCGTCCTAATCCCCATAAAGAGCCTTGGCCAACGACGCTTACCAGTACGAACCCGTCGAGAAGTTCGGCGAAAGCCTCACAACCGCCAGGCCCTGGAACGTCAGCGCCCTGGCCGGGGTGGAGCAGCTCAATGGCCGCGCCGCCATGGTTGGTTTCAGTGCGGCCCTGCTGGGCGAATGGCTCACGGGCAAGGGCATTGTGGGCCAGCTGGGCCTAGGGCTCGCCTGGCTGCTCAACCCCTCCTGGTAACCGGGTGAGCAACCCTCGCCAACGCCTGCTCGAGGCCCTGCAGGCGCCCAGCGCCGGCCCGCTAGCCCGGCCATCCACCGGGGGGGACTCGGCCACCCGGGACCTGGTGGAGCAGCTCGAACGGGAGCAGCCGGCCGATTTAGGGCGGGACGAGGCGCTGCTCGCCGGGGTATGGGAGCTGCGCTGGAGCTCGAGCCGCCAACCCTGGCTGCGGGAAGCCCCCTGGCTGGAGAACCTGCAGGTGCTCGATCCGAACCGGGGCCTGGGCATGAACCTGCTGCGGCTCAAGGGACCCCTCGGCTCGATCGCAGCGATCAGCGTGGTGGCGGCCCTAGAGGTCTGCCCGCCCCAACGGGTATCGGTGCAGTTCCAACGGGGCGGCTGGATCGGGCCACGCCTCGGCGGCAACCGACTGGAACTGCTCGCCGCCGTGCGCCAAAGCTTTCCCGCCTGGCTCGATATCACCGTGCTCGATCGGGAGCTGCGCATCTGCCGAGGCAATGCCGGTACCCTGTTTGCCCTGGTGCGACGTCCCGATCTCGCAGCCAAGGAACTACTTCCGCTTTAGATTCCTAGCACAATTCAAGCCATTTAAAAAGAATCAGGTAGGTGGCGCCGGCAATACCTGGGAGTCATAAATCAAGGAAATGAGAATAGCCCATCATAGTGAAAATACTCAGGCTTCTTTAGGCCGTCATGCTGCAGCATCTGACGCAGGCGCACGATTTCATGGCGCTGGGCCGAGATAATCGAGCGGGCCAGTCGCACGATTGTGGGGTTATGGCTTTTGCGCAACGCATCGTGGGCCATGGTTAAGGCGCCACCATGGTGGTGGAGCATGCCCTCCAGGAACCAGGTCACCCGGTTGGCCTTGGTTGGCAGACCATTGAGCATGCGCATGGACGCGATTTGCTCAGCGGTCATGGGCTGCAGGCCGGCGATCGAATTGGGGTCAGCGCCGGGTCGATAGGCCACGGGATACACCGGGGCGTCTGGGTACCAGGCCTTGCGCCATTGCCCCATGGCCTTGATCTCCTGGGCCTGGTCGCTCCAGATCGACGCCGCCAGGGCACCCACGCCCGGTGAGCCGATGTCAAAGACGAATTCGCTCATGCGCAGGGCACCGGTGTGGTGTTGCACCATGCCATCGATGAAACGCAGGTCGTAGGTGTCACCAGCGGGCCCCAAGTCATGGCCGTGGGCCCCATGGTTGGTGGAAGGGGCGCCCGGGCTAGCGGCGCCACCGGCGGCTGGCCCCACTCCGACGCCTTGGTGATGGTGGTGGGCCGCCGGATCCTGGGCGACAACAGGCAGCCCCCCGATCATCACCAGCAGCGCTGGCACCAGGCCGGCCAGGGGGCAGAACCAGGGGCGAGTTGGGGAACCCATCGATAGCCGGGCAACAATTCCCACCATGGCGCCTCAAGCGAGAAAAGCGCCAAGGGCAGCAAACCCCCCGGTTGTCCAGGCCATGGATCTCCCCACTCCAGCTCCAGCCGGGATTGACCCGATCCCAATCAGGCGCCAGGCCAGGGGCACACCAGCCCGGCGATAGGGACCTAGGGCTGGGATTGGCAGCTAGGGGACCTGGGCGACCCCAGGGTCCTCGCCACTTTCCAATTCATAGACATCCACCGGCTGCTCCCGACCCTTGACGGACTGGGGACCCCAGGGATCCAAACGCCAACGGCCCTCCTCCAGCAAATCCTTGGTGTCGGAAGCGATCAAGACCCGACAGTCGTTCCCCATACGCTCCTTACTGAGGGATTCAAGTCGGGCGCTGATATTGACCGCATCGCCAATCACCGCATATTCCATCCTTGAACTCCCCCCCATCGAACCGGTGATCACGGGGCCACTACAGATTCCGATGCGCAAACGAATGGGCGGCAGACCCCGATCCTTGAGTTCGACCATCATGCCGGTGATTGCCAATTGAATCTCCCTAGCAGCAGAGACGGCAGCCTCAGCATTGGCACAGGCATCGACGGAGAGGGGAGCCCCAAACACGGCCAGAAAACCATCACCGGTGAACTTATTCACCATGCCACCATTTCTATTAATAATTTCAACAAATTTTTCCATGCCAATATTGATCCAGTCGAGCAGCTCTGCAGGTGCCATCCACTCACCCACGGAACTGAAACGCACCGTGTCTGCAAGCATCATCGTGAGGGGCAATTCCCGACCAGGGAAGCGGCCATTCGTAAGCAAGGTTTCGCGCTGGTTCCAAAGCTCAGCGGCGACCGCTGGCGACGTGGTTTGGCCCAGCAGACGCTCAAATTGACGGCGATGCTCCTGGCTGACCGCCGCCCGGCGAATCCAGCTGGCGACGACCATCAAGGCCAGCCCCGCCATCGGCAAACTGATGCCAACCCAGAAACCGACCAACAACAGGCCGATGCTGGCAGCCAGCAGAGCAACCTCAGCAAACAGGACCAGAAAGGCACTTCGCACAAACGATTTAGGACGTTCGCCGATCAAAATGCCCAGGGCTAGGGCGACCAGTACCAGACCGTGGTTCAACCAGGCAGGCAGGGCAACCATCTGGAAGCGGCCGCCGGCCTGGAGATCAAACAGCGAGGCTAACCGCTGGGCATGGATCTCAACGCCATCGGTGGTCGCCAGGTTGGCCTGGTTGCCAAAGCGCGTAAATGGGGTGTGGAAGTTATCACGTAGGGAGGCGGCACGGCTACCGATCAGCACAATCGTGCCTTTCAGTTCCCTAGGGGGAATGGCGCCATCTAGCAAGTCGCCGATACTCCAACTGGGGAAACTATTGGGCTTGTAAAAGGGCAACATGCGCTGGAGTCCGGCCGCATCCTGTCCGCGGTAGCCCCCTGAATCACTGCGAAGCCAGGAGCGCTCCATGGCCGCACTCTTAAACTGATCACGCAAGGTTTGATCACCCTTGCTGAGCTCGAAGAGCCGCAGTGGCAGGGACACATAGTCGGGCGGCTGGCCCTCCACATGGAGCAGATCGCGCCGCACCACCCCATCGGCATCGACGATCAGATCGTTAAAGGATTTCTGCTGGGTTGGGGTTCCAGGCGGGCTGGGAATCGATGCCGCCACATTGAAGATCGTGACGATCTCCGGATGGCTGCGGATGCGCTGCCGCAACAGGGCCGCGCCCGGTTCCACACCCTTATCCCGATAGAAATCGATCCCGATCGCCTTGACTCCATCGGCCCGCAAGCGATCAATCGCCCGGGCCAGCAAGGCATCCTGCATCGGCCAACCGAAGCGCCGAATGTCTTGCTCCGTGAGACCGATCAGGCGAATGGGCCAGGGCACTCGCCCCGGAGCAGGACGCAGAACCACCGCCGTGTCGTAGATCAGCAGATCGAGCGCTTCACCGACACCGGACAGCTGGAGGGCCCCCAGACAGCCAAGGCCTATCCCAAAGGGGGCTAATAGGCGAAGAAACCTGTTTGCTTGCAGGCCATTCGCCTTGAGACGCAGCCACGGCTTCATGCGGAAAACGATCACGAACAGCGAAGGGGTAATTGGGCCGGCCAGTCAGGGCCCAGCACCTCGTCAAGCGCAAAAATCTTGGCAACCTGCTCCCTGGCAATCGTGCCACCGCAACGGGGCTTCCATTGGGCCAACTCAGCTTGAATCTGCCGATCAACCGGCTCTGCCGTCTTCACCAACAGGCTCAGCGCAGGCGGCGCCCCGGCCGAAACGAAATTGAGGGGGTCGGCATCGGCAAGCCCACCCCCACAGCGATAACTGCTTTCCCATTGGACCGCACCTGCAAGCGACGGAGCCTTCAGCAATACGAGACCCACAGGGGCCGGCGGAAGTTCCCGGCTCTCCAACAGGGAGGCCCTTGGCTCAACGACACCAGCGGAATTTGCCGGCTTAAACGCAACAATCAGGGGACTAAGATTGGCACTAGGACCTTGCAGAATTGCAATCAACCCACTGGACCCGGGAGCAAAGACATTCGAATTCGGCACCAGATGGGCCACAAGCCTAGCGGTGCACTCCCCGCGGGTTCCCCCGCCCACTCGGCGGCCGGGGAACGAACTCCTTAAATTCGCCTCTGCCCAGGCCTGGGATCCAATGGCCAAACAGCCGAGGAGCCCCACCAGCAAAGGCAGACACCTGGCTGGTTGGGGCCGGGGCGAAACCAGGTTGAAGATGCGAGCGATGAATGACTGAGGATTAATCATGGCAAAGCATTGAAAGGATGGAAGAGCTTGGGACCTGGCCATAAAGGCGTGGGACTTAAACACCAGGCTGCTTGGCTACGGCACAGTCCCGGAGAAAAAAGTAAACGCTTCGCGGATCTTGTAATCAGCGCCTGCCTGAGGGTGGAGGGGGAGCCCTACCGGTTCAACGACCAGTAGGGGCACCATCACCATAGGCTGTATATACTCCATCAAATCATAGTCAGAGAAGCCTGGCTGCCAATCTTCATGGAGCTGCACTCCAAGCACGGTCCAGCTCCACGAGGAACCAACAACACAGGAGTGCCGAATCCGCTTCACCATGGGGCACCCACCATTTCAATGCCGGCCCAGAAATAGGGATTAGCCAGACCAGTTGCCACCCGTCTTTGTTGGGGCACACTCAAATTGTCAAGTAACAGCTCACCATCGGAGCCAATAATTTTGTTGCCAGCCAGCTGAACCCTGCCCTTGCTGAAGTCTCGGCGCGTAGCTTGAAGCGCCTCCGCTTTGGGAAGCCCTTGCTTGAGATAGCGATACACCTGAATGAAATAGGCTGAAGTGGCCACATCATCCACATACCAAAGGGTGCCAATCGCGCTGCGGGCCCCGGCCTGGATCGCTAGGCCAGCAAAACCAAGCTCACTCTCCGAATCACCCAGGGCCGTGCGACAGGCACTTAAAGTAAAAAGATCTATAGGGCGCTCCTGCCGGGTCTTGCGCAGGCCAGCAAAGGCAGACAGGGGCAAGGGGTCCGTCCCCGTAAACAACCGGGACTGGGAGGGCCCCCCCGGCAGAAACTCCGCATGGGTTGCCACATGGATCCAGCCATAGCGAGGATCACTGGCCGCCCCTAGGAGGCTCTTGGGTGTAAACGAACGGTTGAGCAGGGCCTCACTGGTTTGCAGGGCAGAGATCTTCTCTAATTCCTGAGGCACAAGCGGAAGCGGTGCCAAGCCATCATTGAACTGAGAAGCGCCGAAGGTCAGTAAGCGATTGGTCGTGTCATCCTGCAGCTTCAAATCAGTAAGCGAAAGGGCAGGTGTTAACGAAAAAGCGTAGCGATCACCGAAGAACTGCTGGCCATCATGCAGGGCCGCAAATGGGACCCCCTGCAAACCCCGATCAGCGGCGATCAAAATCGTGGTGATTTTGTGATTGCGCAGCTGGTCCGCAACCGGACCGATCAGCAAGCCATGCAGCTGCCTAGAGGCAGAAGCCCGATCGGCCACATTAAGGGGCTCTTGGCGCGAAAGACTGCCATAGAGCTGTTTCAGCAGGCCGGAAAAATGACTGGAAGCCAACTCCATCCGGTGGCCGATGATGGGCCCATCCGCTGGAATCAAGGTGTAGTCAAGGAAGGCATCTGCATTCGGGCTTGCAGTGCGCCCCTTGGCCTCACTATAGCGGATACTAAGGATCACAGGATTATAACGTGCTGCGGCAAAGTAGCCAGTTAAGCTGCCAGCATCAGAAACCGTGAAGCCAGGCTTGGCAGCAAGTAATACCGACTCGTCGTGCCGTAGGCCCAGGAAAATTGGCGTGATCGTGCCCTGGGTCTGCAGATTGCGCTTACGCATCGAAAGGGTGGCAGCCTGCAGCAACTTTTGCAATTGGGCGGGCGTTAAGGCCTCAGCATCGGCAACACCAAGGGACTTGGCCGTGTTACTGATGATGGCGAGTTCAGCGGTATTAAAATGATCAATTGATTGCTGGGTCGTCAGGCTGCCTCCTTGTACCACAGGCGCCACAGTCACCGAAGCGGCAGCAGCGGCCCCGCCCAAGGCAGGAATGGCGCTGGCCTGGGGGAAGGAAGTGGCGAAGCCACCCACGCCCGCACTGCCGGAGGCAATCGCAATCTCTGTCCCTGGGGAACTCCCCGCCTGGGCCGAGGGCCCATTTGGCGCCACTGGCCTTGGATCACCATCGCGCCGCTCGCCAGACCCGAAGGAGTCATCCTGGGGCAGGGGAATCGGCAGGGTCGCCATAACGTTGGCAGCTTGCTGGTCCCCATCCAGACTCAACAGAATCCCACTGTTTCCATTGGTCGAAGTGGGAGCCTGGGACAACGTAGGAGCTTGATAGGCCCCCACTGAGGGATCAACCTTAACGATGACAGAAAAGCCTGAATTGCCGCTAACAAAGGGGGTCCCCGTTAGATCGGTCGTGGCGTAATCACCAAACGGAGAGGTGAAGCCCGAAGCGGAAGGCTGCAAAGCAATATAGGCCTGACGGGCCACCATGAAAGCCTCAATCGTATTAGTGGAGAAAGGCTTAATCTCTCCATTGAACTGAATCGAGCCAGGATCCGGCGCATTGGTAGCACTAGCCGTGTAAAGACTATCGCGAGTCAACAGAAAATGGGTGTGATCAGCAACCCCTGCAGTGGCAACAAGGGTGTCATCCTGCGTAAACGAATAGGTCGATGCGGAGGCAGACACATAAGTCCCAAAAACCAAGCTAGACAGGCCAGCGCCACTAGAGCCAAAATTGATACCACCTTGGAACCAAGGCGCCACAATCCGCAAGACATCGGCCTGCAGCACACTGGTGGGCGTAAAAGTAATTTTTGAAGCCAACAAATTAAGCTGCTTGACAGCCAGAGAGGCGGAGGCATACGTAATTGATGACTGGCTCAAGTCGGCAAGAGGCGGATAGCCAGCACCAGCCAGCCTGGAGACCGATGCCAAACTTGAATTGCTCCCCGACCCAACCAAGTCGACATAGGTTGTACCAGTGCTCACCTGGGCATAGACCTGGGGAGCCGCAAGTAGGGTCAATTCACTGATACCATTGACATTAAAGCCAGTACCAAGCAAAAAGCCAAAGGGATTAATGAGTGCCAACTCAACATTATTACCCAACGACAGCACCGAGATCGTGCCATCTAATTTACTTTGGGAACCCGAAAAAATTCTTGCAAAAATGGCAGTTGTGGTGCTAGGGCCAGCCGTGAGATCAAAGGTGGCCGTGGCGCCGGGCTCTAAACCAAAATTGGAGAACGAATGAATTAACGCATTGCCAGCGGTAGGTAAGCCGCCGGTAATCACATAATTAGAGGTGGTCGCACTAGTCGGCTGGGTCGTGGTCGTATCGGTCACCCGTGTCCCTGTGGACTGCAGGTTTGAGCTGGCTTCGATCGTTTGGGCCTGACTGGAGGAGAGCGCCGCGTCAAAGCCAATCCCCACCCCGAGGAGCAAGGGCCAGAGGAGGAAAGGCCTGGCGGGATGGGGTCGGTGGGCCCGGGCTCGTGCTGCCATGACCTCATTGTGATGCAATTTTGCCCCATTCTGCCCGAACTAGCCTGCCCAGGGCCCTGCTGGTAGTAAATGGAGGCTTCTGGGCCTAGCCAGAACTGGAACTGGAACTGGAACTGGAACTGGAACTGGAACTGGACAGTTTGCCGTTTACAGCGCTAATGGGGCAATAATGGCTCGGATTCTTGACGACCCATGCTGCCGCTTGCCCAATTAGTGGCCCCACCACTGCAGCCTGGGCCGATTCGCCTTCCAGAAGCCAGTCCCCTGCAACGACCCAAGCCCGGGTCCAAGGAACCGCCGATCCAGTTATGGGACGGCCAGCCGCCCGAGTCTTCCGAACCCCAGAAGCAACCACTGAAACCAGCTCAACCTCAGGAGGGAGCGAAACTGCCCAACGTTGAGGGAAGTCATCTCTACAGCAAGAGTGCGCTTGAGACACTCTTGAAAGCGTGCGCCACAGACAACGCCGCCACAACCCTGCAAGCCTGCGCCGCCGCCCTCACAGCGCGCTTTATTAGCGATGGCTATGTCAATACCCGCGTCTATGCCAATCGCGATCAGGGCCAATTCAGTCTTCAGGTGGTAGAAGGACGCATCGCCGAAGTTCGGATTTCAAGCAACAACCCAAAGCTGAGCCAACGGCTCAAGCCCCTAGTCAAACCCCTGCAAGGGCAGGTCCTGCATCTGCCGAGCCTGCAGGTCCAACTCAACCAGTTGCGGCGGTTCCCCGGAGTCGGGCAAGTGAAAGCCGCGATTAATCGCTTAGGTAGTGATGCCACCCTGGCGGTATTGAGCCTGAAGGTTGAGGCACTGCCAGCCAAAACGGAAGGGGAAATTGCGCTCCGCAACGATGGCAATAATGGTACGGGTGAGGCCCGTTCCACGGCCTTACTTTCGAGAAATAGTCTCTTTGGATATGGTGATAACCTGTTTATCTACGCCGAAGCTGACGGCACCCGCAACCTGGAACTGGGCACGATCCTTGGCTCAATAAGCTATTCCTACCCCCTGACTAACCGCCTGCAGGTTTCAGGTTCCTTTGGATACAGCAGGCGCAATCTCGTTGAACTAACAGGCCTGCTCCATAACGCATCCTATCGCCAGCTGCAGGGCTATGGCCAATTCGAATGGACCTTCCAAGAAAGTTTGAGCCAACGCTGGTATGGTTTTGCCGGCTTGAGCATCAATCGCAGTGATAGCTATTTAAATGGTCAAGCCTTCCCATTGCTGGATTTATTCAGCAACAGCTGGGCTAGCTCCGGCTACGGCCGCTTCGGCCTGGGGGCCTCCGGTTTTGCCGACAAGCTGGCCTGGAACGCCAATCTCTATGTTCTACAGGGGATTGGCGGCTTTTCAGACTCGTCCCATCTCGACGCCCAAGGGACCCTAGGCATTGTTCCCGGCTCGGCCCGGTCCTACGGAGGTAGTGTGAATCTGGCCGCCTTGATCTTGCCCAGGGTCCAATTCAACCTGCGGGGTGCCGGCCAGATTGCCGAAAATCCCCTGCCCTCGGAAATGGGTTTCACCCTGGGCAGTGATACCGGCTTACGGGGGCTACCTGGCCAATTAATTAGCGGCGATAACGGCTATCTGGCCACGGCGGAATTGGCTTGGAGCCTCTGGCAGCAACGCCGGCAAGCCGTCCAGCTGGTGCCCTTTATCGGCTATGGCACCGTCAACAGCAACCGGGTTGTGCAAGGACAATCCATCGGCTTCAGCGATGGAATTGGCTCCGGCGGCATACTTGCCCGCTGGATTGCCAGTACCCGGTGGCTGCTGGAATTGGGCTGGGTCAATCATTTCAGCGCCGAGAATAACCCGGGCTACTGGAACAATTGGCTGCTGGGTAATGGCCTCTATACCAAGGTTCAATATCGTTTTTAAAGGAGTAGATTTAGCCGCAAGAGACCAGCAGGAGACCCCTCAAGAGCCCTACAACGGCTGTTAAAGGTCAAGAAACAGATGAATGGGTTGGGCTGGAACCCTGGGCTGGAACGAGGTCAACCCAGCTAGCAGGGCTCTTCGGCCAGCCCCGGCGCCCCTGGCGGAGTTGAATCGCTGCAGCTGCCGCCGCCCATCCTGGCCTGCCTGCACCTGATCACCGAGGCCGGCTGCGGCCTGGCCATTGGCCCCTACCCCCGCTTTCGCTACGACGCCAGCGGTGGTGGTGGTATCGCTGAGCTGGAGGAGGGCGGCGAGGGGGGCAGATGGCAGACGATCCACTTTGATCCAGCCCAGCTGTCGATTCCCGCCCTCTCCTGGCGCAATACCCGCGTTCTCGGCCTGCCCCTGCCGCCGGGCCTAAGGATCGCCATTGAGCCCGAGCAGCTTCAGGGCCAATGGCACCCCAGCAGCGGCGCAGTGCAACTGGAGTTTCGTTCGCGCTTTTATTTTTCCTTGGCGGGGGTCTACCAAGCCCCCCCCTTAATCGTGCAGACGCGCCTGCAGACGGAAACGGTCCAGGGACGGCGCCATCACGCCCAAGGCAAACGGATTGGCGCCGATGGCGAGGCCCTGTTGGTGGGGATCGCCACGGTGCCACCAACCGGCGATGGCTGGTTGGATCGCTTTTTAGGCTTGCCCGATGAGGCCCTGGCGTTGTTGCGGTGCCGCCTCA
>Ga0310335_100079_pt1 | contig 25858 bp, 29 predicted proteins | sample LakMicMISRFREDD7_FD_195549 | JGI IMG/M metagenome (GOLD analysis project Ga0310335, IMG submission 195549) | Enriched freshwater cyanobacterial communities from Lake Michigan, Michigan, United States - MI23.SRF.RED.D7 (v2) (version 2) | ecosystem: Environmental > Aquatic > Freshwater > Lake... | reverse complement strand
GTAATCACCCCATCCTTGAGGCCGGTGGCGCGCTGGGTGTCGCGGATGCGATCGGAGTAGCTGCGTCGGTCCTTGAAGGCCAACGGATCGGTGGGGCAGAGGTCGGCGTCGAGCTGCTCAAAACTGCCCTCATCGGCGATCAGACGGATGCGCTCCTCACTGAAGATGCGGTGGTGGTAGCCGCAGCCACTGCAGACGCTGGCGTTGGCCGCCAGATCCTTGCGATACACCACCAGACCGCACTCCGGGCATTTGCTCCAGAGGCCGTCCTCCTCATTCACCTCCTGGGCGTTGCGCACCGCCGGTGCGGTCTTGCGGCGGTCGGCAAACCAGTCGAACAGGGACATGCGGGGGGCCGGTGTCCATGACACGGGAAGGTCAGTCCATTAAAGGGCGGACCAGCCCAGCAGGCCCCCGAGTTGTTGCAGCCAGAAGGCGTTGCCGAGGCACCACACCGCCAGGCCGCCGGCGGCCAGGAACGGGCCGAAGGGAAAGGGCTGACCGCGCTGCAGCCGGCCACTGGCCAGGCCGATCACGCCCACCAGGGCGCCGCTGAATACCGCCAGCAGCACCGTCAGCCCCAGGCCGGTGAGCCCCAGCCAGGCCCCCAGCAGGGCGGCCAGCTTGGCGTCCCCCAGCCCCAGGGCTGGTTTGCCCAGCAGCCGCTGGGCTGCGGCGCTGGTGGCCTCAAAGGCCAGCAACCCGGCGCTGGCCGCCAGCAGATGCCAGAACAGCAGGCTGCGGCCCGGGTCATCCCCCTGGCTGAAGCCTGCGGCGGCGGTGATCACCAGCCCCAGCACCACGCCCCAACGGCAGAGGGGTTCCGGCAGCCAGAGGTGATCGAGGTCGATCAGCAGCAGCGGCACCAGCAGCACCACCAGCAGCCAGCCCGCTAGTGGTTGTAAGCGCCAGGCTGCGCCCCCCAGGGCGGATGGGCTGGCCAGGGCCGTGGCCACGAACAGCCCAGCCACCAGCAGCTCCACCGCCGGATAGCGCAGGCTGATGGGGGCGCCGCAATGGGCGCAGCGGCCCCGCAGCAGCAACCAACTCAGGACAGGCACGTTGTCATGCCAGCGCAGCTGGGTGCCGCAGTGGGGGCAGTGGCTGCGGGGCCGCACCACCGATTCCTGCCGAGGCAGCCGCCAGGCCACCACGTTGAGAAAACTGCCGATGCAGGCCCCGAGCAGGGCGATCAGCGCAAGGGCGAGTGGTGAGAGGGGCGGCGCTGGCAACGGATACGGCTCCAGGGATCAACTCCGGGAGGGGCTGCGGCTCGGGCGGTTCCGTCCGGTCCGTCCCCGCACCAGCTCCATGGGAATGAAGTGTTCTTCCGGCAGCAGGACCGGCAGTTCGTACACCACGCGCCCACCGCTGCTCTCCGCTGGCATCACGATGCCCAGGGGCTCCGCGGCGCTGGCGCTGTGCTCCAGAAAGGCGTAATAGATACGCCGGGCCCGGCTGATGGCCTGGGCGCTGTTGATGCGGTCCCAGCGGGGCTGGAGCGCCGCCGCAGACGCGGGAACAGCCCCCGCCCCTCGGATCACGAAGGAGAGGGGGCGAAGCCTCCGGTTCAGCGGATCCCTAACGGAATCCTGTGGCGGTGGTACTGCGAACGGAATGGGCCTGGCCAATGGCTCCGTTGCACCTCAGGTTAGGCGCAGTGGGGCTTCAGGCCAGTCTCTTCTCCTCGATCATGCGGTGGATGATCGGGGTGAGGATCAGCTCCATGGCGAAGCCCATCTTGCCGCCGTTCACCACGATGGAGGTGGGGCTCGACATGAACGAATCGTGGATCATGTCGAGCAGGTAGGCGAAGTCGATCCCCCACTTCTCGCGGGCCCCCTTGCGGAAGTGGACGATCACGAACGACTCATCCGGCGTGGGGATATCGCGAATCATGAACGGATTCGAGGTGTCCACGGTGGAGACCCGTTGGAAGTTGATGTCCGTCTGGCTGAACTGCGGGCAGATGTGGTTGATGTAATCCGGCATGCGGCGCAGGATCGTGTCCACGGTGGCCTCGGCCGAGTAGCCGCGCTCCTTGTTGTCGCGGGCAATCTTCTGGATCCACTCCAGATTCACCACCGGCACAACGCCCACCAGCAGGTCCGCCAAGCCGGCCACGTCGTAGCCGTCGCCCTTCACGCCGCCATGCAGGCCTTCGTAGAAGAGCAGGTCGGTGCCGGAGGGGATGGTTTCCCAGGGGGTGAACTGGCCGGGTTCGAGGTTGGTGCCGAGCCGGGCGTTGTGCTCAGCGGCCTCCTCCACGGAGTGCAGGTAGTAGCGCTTCTGGCCGCTGCCGGTCTGGCCGTAGGCGCGGAACAGCTCCTCGAGCTTGTCGAACAGGTTGGCCTCAGGGCCGAAGTGGGAGAAGTTCTCCCCCTTGGCCAGGGCGGCGGCCATGGCCTCCTTCATGGGGCCGCGCTCGAAGCGGTGGTAGCTGTCGCCTTCCACCACCGCCGGGGTGATGCCTTCGCGCTTGAAAATGTGCTCAAAGGCGCGCTTGACGGTGCTGGTTCCTGCGCCGGAGGAACCGGTGACGGACACAACCGGGTGACGCTTCGACATGCGCAGGATCAGCAGAACTGCGGCGAGTTTGGCAGGTCGCCGGCCCCGGCTTAGGTCTCCAGGGCCGCCAGCAGCTGATCCCCCATGGCGCGGCAGCCCACCAGGGTGCAACCCTCGGCCATCAGATCCCCCGTGCGTAGGCCGAGCGCCAGCACCCGCTCCACCGCCTGCTCCAGGGCGGTGGCAGCGGCCTCCTGCTGCAATCCCACCCGCAGCATCATGGCGGCACTGAGCACCATGGCCATCGGGTTGGCCTTGTCTTGGCCGGCGATGTCGGGGGCGGAACCGTGGATCGGCTCAAACAGGCCCGGCCCGCTGGAGCCCAGGGAGGCGGAGGGGAGCATGCCGATGGACCCACTGAGCATCGCGGCTTCGTCACTGAGGATGTCGCCAAACAGGTTGCTGGTCAGCAGCACGTCGAACTGCCGGGGATTGCGCACCAGCTGCATGGCGGCGTTGTCCACATACATGTGGCTGAGCTCAACGCCGCTGTAGCTGGCGCTGTGCAGGGCCTCCACCCGGTCACGCCACAGCTGGCTCACATCCAGCACGTTGGCCTTGTCCACGCTGCAGAGCCGACCACGCCGTTGCTGGGCCAGCTCGAAACCCACCTTGGCAATGCGATCGATCTCATCGTCGAAGTAGGCCATGGTGTTGAAGCCACGGACCCGGCCGTCGGCTTCGACGCGGCCCTTCGGCGTGCCGAAATACACCCCGCCGGTCAGTTCGCGCACCACGAGCAGGTCGACCCCTTCGATCACCTCCCGCTTGAGGGTCGACGCGTCGATCAGGGCCGGGATGATTTTCACCGGCCGCAGGTTGGCGAACAGCCCCAGCCCCGCCCGCAGCCCCAGCAGGCCCGTTTCAGGCCTCTTCTCCCGCGGCAGGTTGTCGTACTGGGGGGAGCCGATCGCCGCCAGCAGCACCGCATCGGCGTTGCGGCAGGCCTCCAGGGTGCTGGCGGGCAGCGGTTCACCGGTGGCGTCGATGGCGCAGCCGCCCATGGGCTGCTCGTCGTAGTGGAGCTCGAAGTTGTGGCGCCGGCTTACGGCATCCAGCAGCTGCCGGGCCACCGCCGTGATCTCCGGCCCGATGCCATCGCCGGGGAGCAGGGTGATCCGGTAGCTGGTCATGGTGAACGGCGGTGGCCAGGCCGCGAGGCTACGCGTCGGTGGGGGTGCGGCCTTTCTCCAGCTGGCGGATGGCTTTGGTGAGCTCCGGCAGCTTGTTGAAGGCGGCAGAGCAGCGCAGCCACAGCCGGTTGGGGATGGCGGGGTAGCCGCTCACCACCTCGCCGGCGGCCACTTCCCCGTGGATGCCCGATTTGGAGGAGGCAATCGAGCGGTCGCCCATCACCGCCTTGTTGGCCAGGCCCACCTGGCCCGCCAGGATCACGCCGTTGCCCAGCCGTGCCCCGCCGGCGATGCCCACCTGGGCTGCCAGAGCGCAGCCTTTGCCGGTGGTGACGCCATGGCCCACATGCACCAGGTTGTCGATCTTGGTGCCGGCGCCGATGCGGGTTTCGCCCACCGACGGGCGATCGATGGTGCTGCCGCAGCCCACCTCCACGCCGTCCTCCAGCACCACCAGGCCGGTCTGCGGCATCTTGCGCCAGCCGCTGGCGGTGGGCACGAACCCGAACCCTTCACTGCCCACCACCGCATTGGAGTGCACCACGCAACCCCGCCCCAGCCGCGACCCCGGGTGCAGCACCGCACCGGCATGCAGTTCGCAGCCATCGGCAAGGTGCACGTCGTCGTAGATCACCACATGGGGATGAATGGTGCAGCCCGCACCGATCTGCACCGCTGCGCCGATCACGCTGAAGGCACCGACATGGCTGCCCATGCCCACGACAGCGCTGGGGTCGACCACGGCGCTGGCATGGATGCCGGGCGGTTTGGGTTGGCGGGGGTAGAGGGCATCGAGCGCCTCGGCGAAGCCAAGGCGCGGATCGTTCAGGGCGATCCAGGCCATGCCAGCGGCGCTGGCCTGGCTCTGCAGGGCGGCAGCTTCCTCCCCCTTGGCCGGCAGCAGCAGAGCGCCGGCATGGCTGGCGGCGAGGGCGGCGGCCAGGGCGTTGCCGGATTCGAGAAAACTGAGCTGACCAGCCTGGGCCTGGTCCAGGGCGGCGGCGGATTGCAGCTCCGGGTCCTGCCCCAGATGGTGGGCCAGGGCGGTGGCGTCCAGTCCGCCGCAGGCCTGCACTTCGCTCAGGCGGTTGAGCAGGTCGCTGAAGCGCATGGAACCCCGATTCCTCGGCGGATCGTAGGGCCGCTGGCTAGGGGATCAGCACCAGCTGATCGCGGTGTACCACCAGGCCCCGCTGCCCCTTGCGCTGCTGCAGCTCCACGCTGGCCATGGCGCTGAGGCCCCGGGCCAGCTCACGGCCATCGAGGCTGAGCACTCGCACCGGCTCGTGGTAGCCGAACTCCCCCTCCACGGCTTGCACACCGGCCGCCAGGAGGGAGGCCCCTTCGCGCAGCAGCGCCCGCTCCGCCCCCGCATCGATGGTGATCGAGCCCTTCGGCACCAGGGCGTGGGCCAACCAGCCCTTGCGGTTGCTGAGGGGGGTGTCGCTGGCCCGGAACAGCGTGCCAAGCGCTTCACCCGCCAGCAGCCGTTCCAGCACCTGCGGATCGCGGCCATCCGCCAGTCGCACCTGGATCCCACTGGCGGTGGCGATGCGGGCGGCGGCCAGCTTGGTGGTCATGCCACCGGTGCCCCAGCGCCCGCCACCCTGGGCGGCACCGCTGAGGGCCTCCAGTTCCGCGAGGCTGTTCACCACCGCGATCGGGCGGGCTTCGCTGTCGCTGCGGGGATCGCCGGTGTAGAGGCTGTCGATGTCGGTGAGCAGCACCAGTTCATCGGCCTCCACCGCCACCGCCACCAGGGCGGAGAGGGTGTCGTTGTCGCCGAACCGCAGTTCTTCTGTGGCCAGGGTGTCGTTTTCGTTGATCACCGGCGTCACCCCCCAGGCCAGCAGCTGTTCGAGGGTGCGGCAGGCGTTCTGGTAGCGCCGGCGGGAGGCCAGGTCGCTGCGGGTGAGCAGCACCTGGGCCACGCAGCGGCCGTGGCGGGCAAAGGCCTGGTCGTAGAGGGTCATCAGCCGTCCTTGCCCCACGGCGGCGGCGGCCTGGAGGGCCTCCAGTTCGCTGGGGCGCTGGCCATGGCCGAGGGCGTGGCAGCCCAGCCCGACGGCACCGCTGGTGACCAGAACCACCGGTTCTTGGCGGCCCCACAGGCCACAGAGGCTCGCCGCCAGATCGCCAATCACCGCTTCGGTGCTGCGCTCCGGGGATCCGCGCAGCAGGCTCGTGCCCACCTTGATGACCCTGCGGGTTCCCATCTCAGATCAGCGGTGCCCCCGTCAGGCGGGCCAACGACACCTCGAGTCGCTGCCAGCGGTCATGGCGGCAGGGTTCTCCTGCGGCATTCACCGGTTTCACCAGCACGGTGAACAGGCCCAGGCGATTGCCCGCCAGCACATCGGTGAACACGCGATCTCCCACCAGGGCCACCTGGGCCGCGGGGAGGTCGAGGCCATCGAGCACCCGGCGCAGGGGGCCACGGCGGGGTTTGCCAGCGCTGATGGTGAAGGGCACCCCCAGACGGGTGGCCACGCCGCCGATACGGCTGCGGGAGGGGTTGTTGCTGAACAGATGCAGGGGCAGTCGCTCCTGGGCCTGGCGCAGCCAGCGCTCCATGACCGGCGGCAGATCGCTGCCGCGATGGGGCAGCAGGGTGCGATCCACATCCAGCACCAAGGCACGAATCCCGCGCTCCAGCAGCTGCTCCAAGGGCAGCTCCGCCAGGGTGCCCTCGGCCACCCAGTTGGGTTGCAGCAGTTCAGTGAGGGAGGCGCGGGTCACGGCTGCTGTCCCTCAGTCGTCGCCCAGTTCGCGCTCATCCAGTTCGGCTTCGATCCGCGGTTGCACCCGTTCGAATTCCTCCCCCTCCACCAGCACCCCTTCGCCGTTGGCCATGCGTGCCACCACGAAGAAGGGATCGAGGGGGATGAACAGGCCGTATTCCTGATCGTTATGGCGGAACTGAATCAGCATTTCGTAGAGGTCGCTGTCTTCGTCGTCCTCGTCGTCCAGGTCCTCATCGAGCTCCTCCGGATCGGGCTCCTCCAGCTCGCCACTCACGGTGAGGGTCACCGCGGAGCGCACCAGGGTGAGGTCGTGCTCCTGCAGCACCACATCCGCCACCGAGAGGATGGCACCGGCCTGGTCCAGCTCTTCGATCACTTCATCGTCGCTGTCCTCATCGGCGGCGATCTTCACCAGGCACACGGGGGTGTCCACCGGGGTGAGCAGGGCGTAGTCCTGACCGTCGAGGGGGATCAGTTGTTCGAGGAAGCACAGCAGCTGCCGCCCGGAGGCATCGCGCACCAGCACGGTGGGCACATCCCCGGAGCCGTTGCTGCTGGGGGTGTCGGAGCTCATGGGGCGGATGCAGATGCTTTCAGGATGCCTGGGCGTCTGACCCCTGGCCAAGGCCGGGGGTCGCCGCGGCGACCGGCAGGGGTTCCGGACCCTCCTGCAGCCATTGCTCCAGCAGCAGCGCAGCGGCGGCGCTGTCGAGGGCGCCACTGCGGTCGCCATGCAGGCCATGGGTCTCAGCGGCGGCCCAGCTGCTGCTGTGTTCGTTCACCAGGGCCAGGGGCAGCTCCAGGCTGCGGGCCAGCCGTTCGCCATAGCGCCGACAGTGTTCGGCCTGCTCGGTGGGTTGCTGACAGCTGTCGAGGGGGAGCCCCACCACCAGCGCCAGCACGCGTCGTTGTTGCACCAAGGGGCGCAGCTGCTCCAGATCGGCGCCGTAGCGGCCGCGCCGCAGGGCGGTGAGTGGTGTCACGGTGAGGCCGAGGGGGTCGCAACCCGCCAGACCGATGCGACGTCGCCCCACATCGAGGGCCAGCACCGACCGCGGGGCGGGGGCGCGCGCCGGCACTCAGCGGCCCAGGGGGGTGGGGATGGGCCGTTGCGGCGGTTGCCATTGCCCCAGCACCGCCTCCAGGCGCTGGGCCATGGCCTGGGTCTGCTGGGGGGCGTGACGGCGCCAGACGCTGCGCGCCATCAGCACCTCTTCTCCCTCCGGCGCCATGCCGAGCTGGTGCAGCCAGGCGGCCCGAGCAGGATCGAGGCTGTCGCAGCGCACCAGCACCTGGTCGGTGCCGGCACCGCACTGTTCCAGCAGCAGTTGCAGGGGCTGGCCCAGCAGGTGCGTCCAGCCGGGATGCAGGCTGAGCTCGATCTCCATCACGTTGCGCTGCCCCTGCCGCAGGCGCCGGGCACCCGCCACCGCTTGGCGCCGGTTGACGTCCATCAGCATCAGGCTCGGCTGATCGCTCTGATCCAGCAGGTCGTCGACGCTGCGGTCCAGCAGCTGGCGCAGCTGGGCGGGCAGCACCGCCTGTTCCAGTTGCCAGAGGCTGGCTGCGGTGCGGCGGGTGAGGCGGCTGAGCTCCAGGTCGCTGGGCAGGCTCTGCGGATTCAGCTGAGGGGCGTCGGCGGGGGGCTCCCAGCGCCACAGGGTTTCCCGGCGTAGGGGTTGGAAACCGAGTTGTCGCAGGGCTGCTAGGCGGACGCTGTCGCCGCTGGCGCTGGTGGCGATCCAGCTGGCGGCGCCGCGGCTGCGTTGGATCGCCGCGCGCACCAGGGCCGCTTCGATGGCCATGCGACCGGCTTCACCGGCCTGGAGGCAGCCGGCTCCACTGCGCAGGTGTTGCAGTTGCCAACAGCTGCCACTGCGGTTGAACCGTTCACTCACCACCACCCCCAACGGCTGCTGGGGATCGCGGTGGGCGACCAGCACGTCCGGGGCCAGGGAGGGGCGCGGAGCCAGGCTGTGCAGCAGACGCTCAGGGCCCTGCAGCAGCAGGGCCCGCTGCAGCAAGGGGATTAGATCCTCGAAGCCGCTGTCCTGCAACAGGGGCAGATGCCACGCCTTTAAGGGCTGGACGCAGAGCTGCCCGCCAGCCTGCAGGCTGGGGGAGCTGGGCGTGGATGGCGTGGTTGGGGCGGACGGCACGGGCTGCTCAGAGCTGGCCTAGTCCCATGCTATGGGCGATCGGCCCTACGGGCGAACCAGCACCAGGGGCGTGCGCTCGTTGGCATTGCCGGCGGGGTTCGGGCGCAGGGCGCGCTCCAGCAGGGCTTCGTCGCAGCCGGGGCTGGAGGCCAGCACCTTGACGCGCCCCAGGTCGTTGACGTCCACCACGGCCACGGCCACCCCCAGTTCGGTGGCCAGCTGGCGACACACCTGGGCGCTATCACTGGGCCCCAGCACGATGGTCTGGTCGTAGGGCGGGGTGGTGCCGGTCACATCGTCGATCAGCCGCGCCTGTTCTCCGGCCAGGCGGTAGAACCAGCCCTTGGATCCCACCAGCTTCAGGGTGGTGCCCAGGAGCCAGGCGCACAGCACGCGGGCCGGTCCGACGTTGTCGATCAGGGTCTGCAGACCGCAGGCGGTGGCCAGGGAGCTGGTGGGGTGGAACACCCGGCACAGCAGCCGCGCTAGCGACGAGGGCTCGAGGTTGGCCGGGTGGTTGTAGCGGCCTTGCATCACCGCCAGTGGCGTTTCCCCGATGGTGAGCACGTCGCCGGACTGGATCACGGCACCGGCGTAATGGCGCAGCACCTCGGCGGGGTCGTCGAGGCTGCCCAGCAGGTGTGTCCGGATTGGCAGCACCGCGCAGCGATCCCCCTGGCGCCAGTTGGCGCTCTGGGGCTGTGCCGGTGCGGGCCGGCGTAGGGGTACCAGCAGGCCATCGCGCCGCTGCAGGCGGCCGAAGGGGCCGTAATGCACCCAGCAGATCTCCAACCACAGGGTGTCCAGCAGGGCCCGCAGGTCGGTGCCATCGGGGGCGCTGATGCGCACGCTGAGTTCGGCCTGCGTGGTCTTGCGCCCCTTGACGATGTAGGCGAACCAGTAGCCGTCGGGGCGTGCCTGCTCATCCGGGTGTTGGGGGGTGACCCTGGTGGTCACCGTCAGAGCGCTGAGGTCGCCGCGGCCCAGCAGCTTGGGCTCCAGGTGAAGCTCCGGCACGAACACCTCCATGCGCGGATGGGGGTTGCGGATCTGAACCGTTCCCTTGGCCACCACCAGGTGATCCGACTTCTGCTTCACCTTCCAGGCGCCACTGCCCAGTTGCAGGGGTGAGGCGGGCCGCAGGCGATGGCGCGCCTCCAGCCACAGCAACGCCAGGGCGAACACCAGGGCGGTGATCAGCAGAACAGCGATCAGGGGATGCAAGGCCGGAGCGTTGAGTTCTGCGGGAGCGTAGGTCTTGCAGCCAAAGAAGCCTCCTAGCGTTTTGGCAACCCAACGGGAGGCCCCCGATGCGCAAGACCTTCGTCCTCGATACGAATGTGCTGCTGCATGACCCCCAGGCCCTCACCCGCTTTGAAGACAACGCGGTGGTGATCCCGATTGAGGTGGTGGAGGAGATCGACCGCTTCAAGCGCGATCCCTCAGAAAAGGGCCGTAATGCCCGTCAAATCTCCCGGTTGCTGGATGGTCTGCGGGAGAAGGGCAACCTCGCCGATGGCGTCTCCATCGATGCCAACGGCGGCACCCTGCAGGTGGTGTTCTGCCGCAGCGAGACCCTGGCGCAACTGCCGCCGGAGTTGAAGGGCGGTAACGGCGATAACAACATCCTGGCGGTGGCCCTGGAGCAACTCCGCTCCGGGCTGATCGCCGACCAGCCGCCGGTGGTGCTGGTCACCAAGGACACCAACCTGCGCATCAAGGCCGATGCGGTGGGCCTGACCGCCCAGGACTACACCACCGACAAGGTCGACATTGCCGACCTCTACCCCGGGGTGTGCGAGCTGACCGCCAGTGCGGCGGCGATGGACACCCTCAAGGGCGATGGGGGGCTGCCGCTCACCGCGCTGCCTTCCGCGCAGGGGGTGACGCTGCAGGCCAATGAGGGCGTGACCCTGGTGGATCAGGCGCAGCCGAACCACACGCTGCTGGCCCGTTATGACGCCCGCCGCCAGAGCCTGCTGCCGCTGCAGCGCGCCGGCAAGGTGCGTCTGGGCAAGGTGGGTGCCCGCAACCGGGAGCAGACCTTCGCCCTGGATCTGCTATTGGATCCGGCGGTGCAGTTGCTGACGCTGGTGGGCAAGGCGGGTACCGGCAAGACCCTGCTGGCCCTGGCGGCGGGTCTGCATCAGGTGGCCGATGAGCACCTCTATGAGCGCCTGCTGGTGACACGGCCGGTGATCTCCCTGGGCAAGGAGATCGGCTTTCTGCCCGGCAGCCTCGAGGAAAAGATGGGCCCCTGGATGCAGCCGATCATCGACAACCTCGATTTCCTGCTCGGCGGCAGCGCCGACGACGAAGCCCCCCGTGGCGGCACCAGCCGGGGGGGCGCCAACCGCCCCCAGCGCAGCAATTGGACCGACCTCAAGGGCATGGGCCTGCTGGAAGTGGAGGCGATCAGCTACATCCGCGGCCGCTCGATTCCCCGCCAGTTCATGGTGGTGGATGAGGCCCAGAACCTCACTCCCCATGAGGTGAAGACGATCGTGACCCGCGTGGGAGAAGGCACCAAGATCGTGTTCACCGGCGACCCGTATCAGATCGACAACCCCTACGTGGATGCTGAGAGCAATGGCCTCACCTGGCTGGTGGAGCGCTTCAAAGGGCAGACCCTGGCGGGCCATGTGACCCTGATCCGCGGCGAGCGCAGCGAGCTGGCGGAACTCGCCGCCAACCTGCTGTAGGGATCACACCCCGGCATCACACCATCTGGTCGGGCCGTACCCACCGGTCGAACTCCTCGCCGCTGATCTCTCCCATTACCAGGGCCGCCTCCCGCAGGCTGAGGCCATGGCGGTGGGCGTGCTTGGCGATGGCGCTGGCGCGGTCGTAGCCGATGGCGGGGGTGAGGGCTGTCACCAGCATCAGGCTCTGGTTGAGCAGCCGCTCAATGCGGTGGGTGTTGGCCTGCAGCCCCTCGATGCAGTGCTCACGGAAGCTGTTGCAGGCCCCTGCCAACAGTTCGATGCTCTCCAACACGTTGTGGGCAATCAGGGGCTTGAACACATTGAGCTCGAAGTTGCCCTGGCTGGCGCCGATCTGAACGGCGGTGTTGTTGCCCATCACCTGCGCGGCCACCATCGTCAGGCTTTCGCACTGGGTGGGGTTCACCTTGCCCGGCATGATCGAGGAGCCGGGTTCGTTCTCCGGCAGCACCAGCTCCCCCAGGCCGCAGCGGGGGCCGCTGCCCAGCCAGCGGATGTCGTTGGCGATCTTCATCAGGCTGCCGGCCAGCACGGTGAGGGCACCGTGGGTTGCGGCCAGCCCTTCATGGCCCGCCAGGGCCTGAAACTTGTTGGGGGCGCTGATGAAGCTGGTGGCGAGCCGCTCGCTCAGCCGTGCCGCCACCGCGTCGCCATAGCCCTTGGGGGCATTCAGGCCGGTGCCCACGGCGGTGCCGCCGATGGCTAGCTCCCGCACCGCCACCAGGCTCTGGCGGATCGCCGTGCTGGCCAGGTGCAGCTGCGCCACGTAGCCGCCGAACTCCTGCCCCAGGCTCAAGGGCACCGCATCCTGGAGATGGGTGCGGCCGATTTTGACCAGGCTGGCGTAGGCGGTGGCCTTCGCCTGCAGCGCCGCCGCTAGTTGTTCCACGGCCGGCAGCAGCCGCTGTTCCAACTCCAGCACCACGGCGATGTGCATCGCCGCTGGGAAGGTGTCGTTGCTTGATTGGCTGAGGTTCACATGGTCGTTGGGGTGCACCGGGCTCTTGCTGCCCAGCACGCCCCCGAGGGCCTCGATCGCCCGGTTGGCGATCACCTCGTTGGCGTTCATGTTGGTCTGGGTGCCAGATCCCGTCTGCCACACCTTCAGCGGGAATTCCCCATCCAGCTCCCCAGCGGCTACCTGCTCCGCCGCCGCCACAATCGCCGCACAGAGGTCGGCATCGAGCTTGCCCAGATCCCGATTCACTTCCGCACAGGCGGCCTTCAACTGGCCAAAGGCGCGCACGATGGCCAGCGGCATGCGCTGACCGAAGGGGAAGTTGGTGATCGAGCGCTGGGTCTGGGCCCCCCAGTAGTGCTCAGTGGGCACCGCGATGGCGCCCAGGCTGTCGGTTTCCTGGCGGCTTTGCATCGCTCGCTGCTCAGCGGGAGGGCACGATTTCGCTGTTGAGCTCATTCACCTCACGGTTGAGGCTGAGCGTCACATTCCCCTGGGGTTTGAGGCCGGTCACTTCGGTGAGCGCGGCGTTGATGGCATCGATGCTCACGGGGCCGGTTTCATCGAGCACCGGCTTGCCGGCGGTGTTGAACACCACCACCTGGGGGATTTCGCCATGCCAGTAGGTGGCGGGGTCGCCGGCTCCCTGGCCCTGGCGGTTCTGCAGGGGGTCGGTGGGCAGCAGGATCAGTTCGGCGGTGCGGCCCCAGAGGCGCTGCAGTTCGTTGAACACCACGGCGTACTGCTTGCTGGCGGCGCTGTCGTCGAGGAAAAAGCCCAGCACCACCGGCCGGTGTTCCTCCAGGGCCAGGGCCAGGGTGCTGCGGGGCGGCACCAGGGAGCCGTTGCCGGCATACAGGGCGTAGATGTTGCCGTCGTAGCTGTTGGTGTCCCGGGCGGCGTAGGCGGCGGCGGGCAGGAGCGTCAGCGCCAGCAGCAGGCTGAGCAGCAGGCGGGCCAGACGTCCAGGCATCAAACGGCGGGGAGGGGTGTGGTCATTGTGACCCTCCGCGGTGAGCGCTCAGCCCCGGCTGACGCTCCGGCCCAGCCCCTGCAGCACGCCGCGGCCCACCAGGCCGATGGCGCGGCCAATCACCTGGGTGAGCACCACCACCACCAGATCCCCCAGCTGGCGCAGGGCTGAGTGGAGCTGCGGAGCCAGGGCATCGCGGGCCTCCAGGGCCAGGGTCACCAGTTGCTGTCCCCAGCTCAGCTGGCGCAATTCGGTATCCCGGGGTTCGGTGAGCATCACCGGTGCGATGGCTCCGGCCTCCAGCCGGTACAGCTGGCGCTGGCTCTGATAGAGCTGCACCGGCCGTTCAAACCAGGTGCTCCAGCGCTGCTGGGCATTGAGCTGGTTGCGCAGCCGTTCCAGGTTGCGGGTGGGCAGCAGGTCGTTGCGCAGCAGGTAGCGGCGCAGTTCGGGCCAGGCGCTGCAACAGGCCAGCACCTCGGCGCTGATCAGTTCGGCGTTACGGATCAACCAGTTGCTGATCAGCGCCTCGAGTTGCAGCAGGGCCCTCGGTTCATCGGGGGCCAGCAGCCGCCCCTCCACCAGCAGCGGCTGGGCCTGCACCAGGGCCCCGAGCATCGGCAGTGCCGCCGGTAGTTCCGGGTCTACCCCATCGAGCTGGGCGGCGGCGGTGAGGCTGTCGGCCACCTTCAGCAGGCCCCCCTGCTGGGGGAGTTGCACATAGTCACCGGCCATGGCCCGCAGGGAGAGCCGCCGCAGTTCTGGCTGCAGCTCCTGCCAGCGTTGCTCGAGGGCTTCGCCCCGCACCTGATCCTGGCGCAGCCGCAGCAGCACGAGATCCAGCTGGCTGATCAGGGCCAGCAACAGATCACGGCGGTGGTGGCTGTTCAGACCCTCCAGCGCCATCAGCTGGCCGCTGTGGTTATTCAGCCCGCCATCGATGGCGCTGACGAGCCTTGTTTGGATCGCCTGCCAGACGCCGGCGGCGGTGCGTTCCCGCACGGTGATGGCGGTGCAGCTGCCCGCTTCAGATTCGGGGGCCGGTTGATTGGCCAAGGCCAGGCTGATGGGGCCCCAGAGCCAGAGCAGCAGTCGGCGCGCCATCGCCAGTTCCCGGACGCGGCCCCGCAGCAGCAGCTGGCTGAACACCCCTTGGCTCTGTTGCAGCCAGCGCTGGCAGCGCTGCTCTTCCCGTTCGATCTGCTCCAGGCCACTGCGCAGTAGCCAGACCCCCAGCCCCTGGGGAGTCTCCGTTGCGTCGGCGCTGCGGGCCATCAGCGGCCGCAATTCCACCACGCGCCCGCCGCTCAGCAGGGTGGCCACCGCGCCGGGGATCTCGTCGGGCTGAGCCTGTTGCAGCAAGCCTTCCACCGGCAACTGCAGCAGCCAGTCGCTGGGGTAAGGGGCCTCACCCGGCAGCAGCAGCAGCAGGGGTGCCGGTTGCCAGCGCTCCCGCAACTGGAGCAGCTCATGCGCGAGGCTCTCGGCCGGCATGGTGCCGCCCACGCTCCACAGCACCAACCGCACGCCACTGGGTTGGTCAGGGGAGGCGGTATCCGACGTCGCCTCGACGACGCTGTAGGCCTCCGTCAATCGGCGCTGCAGTCCTTCCCGCAGCAGCGGTTCCGCCAGGATCAGGAGCGCCGGTTTTGGCTGGTGCTGGGCCACTGTCCCGACGCTGGAGCCACGTGCGCCTCAAGGTAACGGTGTTCGACGCGGTTCTCCACCCTTGCGCCCTCAGCGGGGCCGGCCGGAGAGATGCAGGGTGTACGACTCAATGGCAAAGCCGGTGTGCTGCTCGATCTGCTGCAGCAACTCCGGTGGCAGTTCGACGTCGAGATCCTGAATGGCGCCGGTGCGCAGGCAGGTGAGGTGGCTGTGGGGATCACTGCGGTAGCCGTAGAGCCGACCACTGGCCCGGTCGAGGCACTCGATCACCCCGGCGCTCTGCAGCGCTTCCAGGTTCTGGTACACCGAGGTGTGGCCGATGTTGCGGCCGCGGGCATTCAACCTCTCGAAAATGTCGCGGGCACTGAGGTGATCGCGCTCCTGCCAGAGCAGGTCCAGCACCATGCGCCGCTGTCGCGACAGGCGCATCCCCAGATCCCGGCACCGACCGTAGGCGCTCTCCACCCCCGATCCCGGGACTGAGCCCGAAGCCTTTGGGGAAGCGGTGGTGCTGGCTTTGCTGGTCGCCACGGCTGGCGAGATTTCTCACCCCGTTATAGGGCCCTTAGGCGAAGTGAGTGCGTCTTGCAACCGCTCCGGCCCCACGGCCGCCATGGCCTCCGCCAGGTCGACGGTGCCGTCATACAGGGCACGACCCACGATCACGCCCTCCACCCCCAGGGGCGCAATGCTGAGTAACGACAGGATGTCCTCCAGGGTGCCGATGCCGCCGGAGGCGATCACCGGGATGCTGCTGGCCTCGGCCATGGCCCGCAGGGCCTCCAGGTTGGGCCCCGCCAAGGTGCCATCGGTGGCGATGTCGGTGCTCACGATCGCCGCTACGCCGCTGCCCTCAAACTGTTGGGCCAGATCCGTCGCCCGCACAGCGCTGGTTTCCAGCCAGCCGCGGGTCGCCACCAGGCCGTCCTTAGCGTCAATGCCCACCACCACCTGGCCGGGATGACGACCCGCCAGCTCGCACACCAGCTGGGGCTCTTCGATCGCCACGGTGCCCAGGATCACCCGATCCAAACCGCAGGCCAACAGCTCCTCGGCCCGCTCGGCGCTGCGCACCCCACCCCCCAGTTGTACGGGGATCGTCAGTGCGGCGGTGATTGCCTTGACGGCCCGGTCGTTGACGGGCTGGCCGGAGCGGGCGCCGTCGAGGTCCACCAGGTGCAACCGTTGCGCCCCCTGGTGCTGCCAGGCCAGGGCCTGGGCCACCGGATCGTCGCTGAACCGGGTCACCTGGGTGTAATCGCCCTGATGGAGCCGCACGCAGTGGCCATCCAGCAGGTCGATGGCGGGGATGATCTGCATGGCGGCCGTGGGTCGTAACGACTGCCAGCCAGGCTGCCAGAGGCTGCGGTCACGCAGCTCCCGTAGGGGCACCAGCAGCCGCACACCGCGGTCCAGCACCGCCTCCAGGCGCGCGGACCGTTCAGCCCCCTTGCCTTGCTCACCCAGCAACTGGAAATGGCGATAACCGCCGTTGCGCTCCCGTCTGCTGGGCTGAGCCGTCCAACGCGCCGGCAGCTTCGGGTTCATGGCAGTTGCGCTGCCAGTCCGTAGGACTCCTGCTCGGCGGGATCACTGATGCCCAGCTCTTGGCGCCATTGCTCCACGGGCTTCTCCCACCCCTCTTCCCAGCGGGCCAGGGCCAGGCATTGGGCCTGGCGCCCGATGGCCTGGCCGTGGCCGATGGCGCGGCTGATGGATTCGAACCGCTCCACCTGGAACCGAAAACTGGCCAGCTGGCTGGCACTGGTGAGCAGCACATAGGCCGGGAAGCCGATCTGGGCCGCGGTGATCGCCAACACGCCGCTTTCCCCCTGGGCGGTCGTGCCAAACCCACTCACCACGTGATGGATGTCATGGGTGGTGGCGATGCGCTGGGTGAGCCACTGGGCCTCGGTGTCAATCGGTCTGGGCCGGAAGAACTCTGGGTCGTAGCCCAGGCTGGTGATCAGCTGCGCGTAGCGCTGTCCCAGGCTCCCTGGCGGCAGGGTGCCCAGCCGGGCGATGTCCGGTTGCAGGGGCGGGTAGCGCTGATCCATGAGCTCGGCGCCACCGGGCAGCGCCCGGTAGCGCCGCACGCAATCCGCCATCTGGGGGGTGTCCAGGAAGCTGTCCACCAGATCGGCCACGGTGCGCAGGTCGCCGCCGCTGCGCCCGATCGCCGCCAGCAGCTTGAGGTTGTTCAGCGACCGCACCAGCTCTGCGAAGCGACCCATGCAACGTGTGTGGCTGCCACCAGTGTCGCCCTGCCGGCTGCACCACGCGGAGGCCCGTCGCGGTTTGAATGGCCGCCAGTTCGCATGGCGCCGGCGTGAAGATCCTGGTGATGGGGGGAACCCGCTTCGTGGGGAAGCCGCTGGTGGCGCAGCTGCAGGCGCAGGGCCATGCCCTCACCCTGTTCACCCGTGGCAAGAATCCCGTGCCCGCCGGGGTGGAGCACCTGGGCGGCGACCGTTCCACTCCCGAAGGGCTGGCGGCTTTGCAGGGCCGCAGTTTCGACGTGATTGTCGACAGCTCCGGCCGCACCCTCGCCGACAGCCGTGCGGTGCTGGAGATCACCGGTGCCCCCAGCCACCGGTTTGTGTATGTGAGCTCCGCTGGCGTCTATGCCGACAGCGAGCTCTGGCCCCTGAGCGAAACCTCCCCCACCGATCCCGAAAGCCGCCATGCCGGCAAGCTCGACACCGAGGCTTGGCTGCTGGCGCAGAAGATTCCCTTCACCAGCTTTCGGCCCACGTACATCGTGGGCGCCGGCAACTACAACCCCGTGGAGAGCTGGTTCTTTGATCGGATCGTGCATGGCCGGCCGGTGCCGCTGCCCGGTGACGGCAGCACCATCACCCAGTTGGGGCATGTGAACGATCTGGCCACCGCCATGGTCCTGAGCATTGGCGTCGATGCCGCCGCCAATCGGATCTACAACTGCAGCAGCGTGCAGGGCATCACCTTCCGGGGGTTGGTGGCGGCGGCGGCCCGGGCCTGCGGCAAGGACCCGGCCTCCGTGGAGATCCGCAGCTTCGACCCCGCTGGGCTCGATAAGAAAGCACGCAAGGCGTTTCCCCTGCGCCTCGCCCACTTCCTCACGGATGTACAGCGGGTGCAGCGGGAGCTGGCCTGGACCCCCCACTACAGCGTGGAGGCGGCTCTGGAGGACAGCTACACCAACGACTACGCCCTGCGCATGCCCACCAGCCCCGATTTCAGCGGCGACGCAGCCCTGATCGCCAGCTAGCCGGTCGCCACTGGCGGCTGATTCGGCCTGCGGGGGGATTCGGAGCTGGGGTGGGGCTGTGCGGAGTTCTCTCCGCGCCTTGGTCAGCCTTGGCTAACCGGCGGAGCACACCGCGGAGCACCTGTCGTCCTCTACCGCACGGTGGTTCCGCCAAGGGGCGGGGCTCAGCTTTGGCGCAGGTAGCCCCAGGCGGAACTCAGGGCCAGCACCAGCGACGGCCAGAACAGCAGCCAGCCGAGCCCGTGGAGCCCGCTCACGGCGGGGGCTGCGAGCCAGCCGGCCGGCCAGAGCAGCAGCAGCAGGGCGCTGAACTGCAGGATCGTTTTGGCTTTGCCGCTCCAGGAGGCGGGGCCGCCGCTGCCCTGGCCGGCCCGCCAGCCGGAGATCAGCAGCTCCCGCGCCAGCAGCAGCCACACGGCCCACAGCGGCAGGGCGCCGTTGGCCCCCAGCCACAGCAGCGGCGCGCTGATCAGGATCTTGTCGGTGAGGGGATCCAGCCGGGCCCCCCACACGGAGCCGCCGCCGGCGCGGCGGGCTAGCCAGCCATCGGCGGCATCGCTGAGGCCGCCCAGCAGCAGCAGCCACCAGGCCACCGCAGCCTGGCCCGCCACCAGGGCCAGGATCAGGGGCAGCCCCAGCACGGCCCGGCCCACGGTGAGGCCATCGGCCAGGCGACGGTTCCAGTGGGCAGACATGGCGGGTCACAATGGCGCCAGCCACGAGCCTGCCATGGTCGTCGATCGCCGCGTTTCCGATGTGATGACCGCGCCCGTGCGCAGCGTGCTGGCCAGCACCCCGCTGCAGGACGCGGTGCAACAGCTCAGCGAGCACCACATCGGTGCCCTGGCGGTGCTGGATGAAGCCGGTGTGCTGGTGGGGGAACTCACCGAGCAGGACCTGATGGTGCGTGAGGGGGGCTTTGATGCGGGCCCCTATGTGTTGCTGCTGGATTCGGTGATCTACCTGCGCAACCCGCTGCAGTGGGATAAGCAGGTGCACCAGGTGCTGGGCAGCACCGTGGGTGAGGTGATGAGCCACCATCCCCACAGCTGCAGCGCCGACACGCCGTTGCCGGCGGCTGCCCGCCAGCTCCACGACCGCAGCACCCAACGGCTGTTCGTGCTCGACGGCGAGCGCCGTCCCGTGGGGGTGCTCACCCGTGGCGATGTGGTGCGCGCTCTGGCGGCGGCGGGTTGATCGGCTTCAGCTGATCAGGGCTGCCCCGGGGCCGGCAGCTGCGGCGGTGGCGGCGGCCCCCCCATGGGGGGACGTCCCGGTGGCGCCAGCTCGCCAGGGCCACTGGCCTCGATGGCGGGGATGGCCGGCAAGGGTGCCGGCTCCGCCAGGGTGGCGTCCGGGTCGCTGGGCAGTTGCTGGCCGTCCTGCAGCAGCAGCGGCGGGGGCAGGTCCGGCGCCAGGGGGGCCGTCAATGGGTCGTTGGGCGTGTTCAGCACCTGTTCCTGCAGCTCCCGCAGGGCCATCGGATCGGCGGTGATCGGCGGTTCCCGCAGCGGTGAGCGTTGGCGGCTGCGGTTGGGATCCCCCTGGCCGCGCGGGGCCCAGATCAGCCGTGCCAGGGGCTCCACCCCCTGTTCCATCAGCCGGTTGAAGCCCGCCAGGGCGCGATCCACGATCTGGCCGCCGAGGGTCTTGCCGCAGTCCAGCGGGTTGCCGCAGTGCCGGGCTCCAGTGCGAGGCGCCAGGCTGCTGAGCAGATCACCCTGCAACGGCTGCGCCCGCTCACTCAGCCGCAGCATGTACGGCACATGCACGAAGGAGGTGGCGCCACCGCTGATCCAGTTGGCGTCGTCCTGGTTGAACCCTTTCACGCCGGGAATGATGAAGCGACTCTTGGAGGCGTGGTCCGGCAGGTAGGCGGTGCGCAGGCCCCGTTGTCGGGCCAGGGCCTTGGTCTGCTCGAGGGTGAGCCCGTCGCGGCTCATCAGCACCTCCAATCGGCCGTCACCGCGGAGCCCCATCACCATCCGAATGCGGGGCAGGTAATAGCGGATCTGCTGCCCCATCGAGATGCTGTAGGCGCCGCGGTATGGCGCGGGCGGCGATTCCAAGTCGTTGTAGACGCTGTGCAGCCCGCCGATGAAGGTGTCGTAGAGGGCGGCGCGCTGGGGGGTGAGTTCGCCGTAGCCGAAGTCCACCCGGCCGTCATGGCGGATCCCGATGAAGGCGCGTTGGCGGGCAGCGGTGCGGTTGCGGCCACGCCAGATGCGGGATCCCAGCTTCAGATCCCCGAGCGGGATGGTGATCTCGCGGCCATTGGCATTGACATGGCGCTCGTACATCGGGCCCGACACATAGGCCAGGGCGGCGGTGTCGCGATAGGCCTCCTGCTCGCGGTCCCAACCCTCCAGCAGATCGATGCGCACCTTGCGGGGGTCGAGATCGAGGGCGTAGACCTCCGCATCCGGTCGGTAGCGGAAGGCCAACCCATCGGGGGCGAGTGCGCTGTCGTTGCCGCCGCGCTGCTCCGGCAGAGGAGGTGCGATCGCCACCAGGAAGGCCAGGACCCCTACGGGCACGCCGATGGTGAGCCAGCGCTTGCGCCTCCACAGCGGGCGCTGGCGACGCGGCGAACCGGCCAGACCGGCTGGCGATGGCGGCGGGGCGGTCTCCAGGATCGGCAGCCAGACGACTCAAATCTACGGGCCATCCGCTGCGGCCCAGCCCCTTAGGGCAGCGGCAACACCTGGCCATCGGCAATGCCCCAGCGCTCCAGAGCGGGTGGGCAGGGGTGCCCGCCGGTGAGGTCACCGAACGCTGGCAACAGCAGGTGCCGCTGGCGTCGATCCAGGCCGAAGCAGGGCAGTCGCAGGCGATCCGCCCCCTGGCCCAGCAGGGCCACCGGATGCACATGCCCGCAAACCGTCAGCAGGTTGGGCTCCGGGGCGGTGCAGGGCTCATGGCTCAGCCACAGGGGGCCGGCCCGTTGGGCGGGTTCCGCCGCCAGCCCCTCGATCCAGCTGCCGCGCTCGTGGTTCCCCCCCACCAGCCGCAGCGGGCAGCCCAACAGCTCCGGCAGGGCCGCCAGCTTTTGCCGCAGGGCCACTGTGAGCCCCAGGGGGCCATGGATCAGGTCCCCCAGCACCACAACGGCCGTGGGGCGGTGGTGTTGGGCCAGCTCCAACAGCCGGTTGAGGTTGGTGAGGTCGCCGTCACTGGGGAGGGGCACACCGCTGGCCTGAAAACTTTCCGCCTTGCCGAGGTGCAGGTCCGCCACCAGCAACAGGCGCTGCTGCGGATCCCACAGGGCCCGCTGCGGCAGCAGTTGCAGGGCGTGGCCGTGCCAGTCGAGCTGCGTCAACGCGGTCTGGGTCACGCGATCTGGGTCAACGGCCGCCCATCACCGTTTGGTAGGCCGGCCGCTGCTGGGTGGCGGCGATGGTGGCCTGCACGTGGGGGTAGGGGCTGAGGTCGATCTGCGGGAAGAAGATCGGCAGATAGGCCAGATAGGCATTCACCGCGCAGTCGGCGACGCTCCAGCTCTGCCCCAGCAGCGGCCCCGCCGCCAGTTGGCCGTCGAGCACCTCCATCAACCGCGGGAATTCCCGTTCGCGGTTGGACGGCACGAACAGGGCTGTGGCCAGGGTGGCGTTGGCAAACAGCACCCATTGCTGCGCCAGGCCCCGCTCGGCGGCGGTTTGGCATTCGCCCCCGTAGCGCTCCGCCAGGTAGAGCAGGATCGCTCCGCTTTCAAACAGCTGCAGCCGGCCACCGGGCAGGGCAGGGTCCTCATCCACGAGGGCCGGCACCTTGCCGAATGGGTTGATGTGGGTGAAGGGCTCACGCCGGTGTTCGCCCGCCTCCATGTCGAGCAGCTGCCAGGCGTAGGGAATGCCCTTCTCCTCCATGTACCAACGGGGCATGGAGGCGCGGGAGCGGGCACCGCCGTAGAGGCTCAGGGGCATGGGAGCGGTGAAGCGGTGTGTTGATCGTGCCCGCCAGTATCGGCGGCTGCATCCACACTGAAGGGGTTGGCGGCCGCCCGTTTGACCCCACGCCCGTCCCTCGACAACGCCGACCTGCTGCGGCTGGCGCCCTTGCTGGTGGGGCGCGCCCGCCGTGGCGTGGTGGGCAACAGCCGCTATGCCCGCAGCCTGCGGGAGGCGGTGCGTCAGGCCTCCCAGGACCCCACGGCTCGGCCGGTGCTGATCAGTGGTGAACCTGGCCTGGAAAAGGACAACCTGGCCGCGTTGATTCATTTCGGCTCGCCCGCCCGTCAGCAGCTGATGCTCCAGCTCGATGGCGCCTTGCTGCGCCCGGATGGCTCGGAGCTGTTCGGTGCCGCCAGTGACGACCATCCACCCCTGCTGCAGCTCCTTGGGGATGGCGCCCTGCTGATCGACAAGCTGGACCAGGTGCCGGCGCCGTTGCTGCCACGGCTGCTGCAGCTGGCCCGCGATGGCAGCTGGTGCCCCAATGGCGCTCCGGGGGAGCTGCGGCGTTTTGGCGGTCGGCTGTTTTTCACCTCCGAAGCAGCGGTGCCGCAAGTCGATCGCAGCTGCACCCTGATCCGGGTGCCGCCCCTGCGGGTGCGCCGCCAGGACCTGGGGGAATGGCTGCGCTATGGCGTGCGTCAGCGCAGCCGCAAGCTGGGTTGGACCCGGCCTCCGGCGGTGCCGGAGTCGGTGGTGAAGCGGCTGCAGAGCTACGACTTCCCCAACAACCTGCGGGAGCTGGAGACGCTCATCTACCGAGCGCTGCAGCAGATGCGCCGCCAGGAGGGGGGCGCTAGCGGCAATGGCGTCTGGCCCGCGGTGCTGCCGGAGGATGTGTTTTGGACTGAACCGCGCCAACAGCGCTACCGCTTCGACATCTGGCGCTGGAAGCCTCAGCTGCGGGAGTGGATGCGGGCGCCATGGCTCTGGAACGGCGTGCTGTTCGGCCTGGTGAGCTGGCTGTTTGTGGCGGTGAACCTGTGGCTGTGGCTCGGCCCGCAGGACCGCGCCCACAACGGCGCCCTCAACCTGTTTTGGGCCTGGTGGTGGCCGCTGATCCTGCTGGGCTTCCCCCTGGTGGGGCGCCTGTGGTGCTCCATCTGCCCGTTCATGGTGTGGGGCGAACTCGTGCAGCGGGTTGCACGGGCCCTCGGCTGGAGTCCGCCCCGCTGGCCGCGGGGCAACAGCGACGACTGGGCTTCGCCGCTGTTGGCGGCTGGCTTTGCCGCCATCCTGTTGTGGGAGGAGGTGTGGAACCTCCAGAACACCGCCTGGCTGAGCAGTTGTCTGCTGCTGCTGATCACCGCCGGCGCCGTGATCGGCTCGCTGCGGTTTGAGAAGCGCTTCTGGTGCCGCTACCTCTGCCCGGTGGGGGGCATGAACGGCCTGTTCGCCAAGCTGTCGATCCTGGAGCTGCGGGCCCAGGTGGGCACCTGCAGCGGTAGTTGCAGCAGCTACGCCTGCTTCAAGGGTGGCCCCGCCGATGGTGAGGGGCTGGCCACCGCCGGCTGTCCCTTGGGGACCCATCCGGCCCACCTCAGCGACAACCGCAACTGCGTGTTGTGCCTCACCTGCGCCCAGGCCTGTCCACACCGCTCTGTGCAGCTGGCGCTGCGGCCGCCGGCGGCGGATCTGCAGCGGGAGATGGAGCTACCGGCCGGGGAGCCCGGTTTGCTGTTGGTGTTGGCGGGGGATCTCTGCCTGCACCACTGGCAGCGCCTGCTGGGCTGGCTGCCCCTGGCCCCCACCAGCCTGATTGACGGTCCGTTGCTGCCGCGGCTGGCGTTTGCGACCCTGGCCCTGGCCCTGCCGGCGGCCCTGTTCAACCTGGCGCGGCCGTTCTTCAGCGTGGCCCGGCTGCGGCGCACCCTCTATGGCCTGCTGCCGCTGCTCTGGGGGTTGCTGCTGGCGCGCCACCTGCCCCTGGGCATGGCGGAGGCGGGGTTGGTGCTGCCGGTGAGCTTCTCGGATCCGCAGTTGCCTGCCTGGAGCGCTGACCCCCACGTGATCGGTTTCTGCCAGAGCGCCGTGGTGCTGCTGGGCTGGGCCTGGGCGGTGGTGTTGCTGCGGCGCTTGCTGGCCAACCGACGGGCCGCCTGGCTCAGCGCTTCGGCCCTGGCGATGGCCCTGGCCCTGGGGGGGCGCTGGTTGGTAGCGGTTTGAGCCATGCGCCGGATGGGATGCGTTGTACGTGGCGCACCTGGCGCGGTTGGCCCACATACAGCCACACGGGCCGGCCATCTCCCAGCCGCTGGCGTTGCCGCTGGTAGAGCCGCGGTGCCCCTTCGAAGCGATCCAGCTGCTCCAACAGCTGGGGGCTGACGGCATACAGCTCACCCTGGAGGCGGTGTTGGGGATCGCCGCTGGCGATGGCCATCGGGAAGGGGCCCAGGTCGTAGAGGCTGAAGCCCTGCAACTGCGCCGTGCCCAAGCAGGGAGTTCCCGCCAGTTGGGCGTGGTTGGCCATGCCGCGCTTGAGCGTGCCGTACACGAACACCAGCTGCGGGCCGGTTGGCGGGTCAGAATCGCCGCTGCTGTGACACCCCGCCATGACGATTGCCCTGCTGGTGGCCCTGGCCGGATCCCTGCTGTTGATGGGGGTGATTGTGCGGCGCCTGGAGCGCTCCTGAGTCATCCCGCGGCCCAGCCTGCAGGATGTCGAGCACGGCGTCGGCGTTGACGGTGCGGATCACGCCGCTGTCCACACAGGCGATCTGAAACAGCGAATTGGCCTGGCAGCGGGCCCCGCCTTCGGCGTGGATCACCTGGCCGACCCACCAATCCTCCGGTGGGCCGAGGGGCCCCTCCACCACCACCAGATCCCCCACCCGCACCGCCAGAAAGCGCAGCGACGCCAAGGCCCATCGGCAACTGGTGCAAATGTACTGGTCTTGGTGTGGGGTGGGTCGCCTGGCTGGTCACCCGAGCAGGAACTGGACCTGCTCGATCAGGGCTTCAGCTCGGTTGCACCACCCGGTGCGATCGAGGCTGAGATCCTCGGGCTCATCGTCGTATCGGTATTGCACCGCGAAGCTGGTGAATGCACGCAGTGGAAGCAATTCGCTGGTCTCGACACCAGCCTGCTCCAGCAGCAACAACAGGCGGGCAATGTCATGCGTGGCCGGTGGCTTGGAGCCGGTGGCGTGGATCCAAGCCTTGAGGGTTTTCTCCAGGCACTGCTGAGCAGCCCAGCCCCAGCTGGCCTCTTCCACGTCCGGGTCGAGGAGCCGCCTGGCCATCTTCAGGTCACGGCGCGCAATGCGCAGCAACCGGGCAGCTTCAGGGCTGGCCATCGAGCAGCACGCCGTCGCGCAGGGCCTCATGCACCAGCGATCCCGGCTCCGTGGCACGTCGTGCCACTTCGCTGCGGGAGTGGAGCACCAGATCCACCGAGAGGTCGGGCTGGGCCACGGCACCCCAAAGGTCCGACAACAGTGCGAAGCGATCGTGTTGGGCCAGCCAGGCGTCAGGCGCGGTGATCAGCAGGTCGACGTCGGAATCGGGGCGGGCCTTGCCCTGTGCCCGCGAGCCGAAAAGACGAACCTCAGCGGCGGGGATCAGCTGATGAATCGCAGCGGCCATGGAGGCAAGCCGCTGCTGCATCGGTGGTGCTGTGCTGATGGTCATGGTCCCATTCTGCTGCTGCCAAGCGGATACGGAACCCAGGCCCACGCTCACCACCCCTCCAGCAACCGCTCCGCCTCCCGCTGAGCCTGCTCGGGTGTATCG
>Ga0310335_100078_pt1 | contig 26182 bp, 22 predicted proteins | sample LakMicMISRFREDD7_FD_195549 | JGI IMG/M metagenome (GOLD analysis project Ga0310335, IMG submission 195549) | Enriched freshwater cyanobacterial communities from Lake Michigan, Michigan, United States - MI23.SRF.RED.D7 (v2) (version 2) | ecosystem: Environmental > Aquatic > Freshwater > Lake... | reverse complement strand
CACCTCCCCCACGGCCTGGGCTTTCGGCCCCTGGAGGCCATGGCCGGCCAACTCGATCAATGCATTGCCAGCAGCTTTCCCCCAGGGCAACCGATTGACCTGCTGGGATTTTCCATGGGAGGGGTGATCGGCCGGATTTGGATCCAGCTGCTCGGCGGACGCCGCCGCACCCGCCGCTTCTTCAGTGTCGGCAGCCCCCAGCGGGGCACGCTCACGGCCCAGCCCTGGCCCCGTTGGTGGCTGCCCACCGTGGCCGACATGAAATTGGGCAGTCCCCTGCTGCGCCAACTCAATAACGATCGCACCGGCCTCGAGGGGATCGAGTGCCACAGCTACTACTGCCGCACCGACCAGATGGTGATTCCCCCCTGGCGGGGGGTGTTGCCGGTGGGGTCGGTGCGGGCCTTGCCCGTGCTGAGCCACAAGGATTTGATCGTCAGCCCCCGGGCCCTAGGCCCGATCGTGGCTGACCTGCTGGTGCCCTGAAGGCAGGGTCCAGCGGGGACGCCGCCGGCGCCAGCGGCTGCCCAACGGTTTTGTTTGGGGGGCACCGGGTTGGGCCCAGGATCCCCCGCAGCCCGGCCTGCATGAGAGCAGTCTTAGGCAGCCACCAGGCCGGAATGGCGGATCAGGGCCTCGGTGGAGGGCTGGCGGCCGCGGAAGGCCTCAAACACCTCGGCCGGGCTGCGGCTGCCGCCCAGGCTGAGCACGGTGTCGCGGAAGCGGCGGCCCGTGGCCTGGATCTGGAGTTCATTCTCCAGGCCACCATCCTCAAAGGCGCTGAAGGCATCGGCGCTGAGCACCTCGGCCCACTTGTAGGCGTAGTAGCCGGCCGCATAGCCACCGGCAAAGATGTGGCCGAAGCAGCAGAGGAACGCATCGGCGTCGATCGGGGCGAGCACCGTGGTGGTGGTGGCGATGCGGCGACGCAGCTGCTCAGGGGTCTCACCGCAGCCCGGGGACCAGTCGCTGTGGAGGCGCAGGTCGGTGAGGGCCAGGTGGACCTGGCGCAGGGTGGCCGATCCGCCCATGAAGGTACGGGCCGCCTGCAACTTGGCGAACTCAGCTTCGGGTAGGGGCTCGCCGCTCTGCCAGTGGCGGGCCATGCCCAGCAGGGTGGCCCGGTCGTAGCACCAGTTCTCCATGAACTGGCTGGGGAGTTCCACCGCATCCCATTCGACGTTGTTGATGCCGGCGGCCTGGGGCCGATCCACGGTGGTGAGCATGTGCTGGAGACCGTGACCGAACTCGTGGAACAGGGTTTCCACCTCTTCAAAGGTCATCAGGCTCGGGCTGTCCCCCACCGGCGGGCTCTGGTTGCAGATCAGGTAGGCCACGGGCAACACCGGCGTGCCATCGGGGCCGAGGGAGCGGACCAGGCATTCGTCCATCCAGGCGCCACCGCGCTTGCTGCCGGGACGGCTAAACGGGTCGAGGTAAAAGGCGGCGATTGGCTGGCCGGTTCCGGCTGAGGGGGCTTGGGGCGCACCGGGCTGAGGGTCCTGGTCGGCTGCGGATGCTGCCCCATCACTGGCCTCGAGCACCCGGAAGAAGCGCACATCGGGATGCCAGATCGGGGCCTGGCCATCGGCGGCCTCGATGCGGATGCCAAACAGGCGGCCGCAGAGGGCAAACAGCCCCTCCAGCACCGCCGGCAGGGGGAAGTAGGGCCGCAGGGCTTCGCTATCGAGCGAGAAGCTCTCCTGGCGCAACACTTCTGCCCAGAAGGCCACATCCCAGGGCTGCAGGTCGCTGGCCTCGGGGGCGCCGTGGCGGGCGGCGCACTGGCGCAGCTGCTCCAGTTCCACCTCGGCCATGGGGAAGGCCGCGGCGCGCAGCTCCTCCAGCAGGGCCTCGACGCTGGTGACGGAGTCGGCCATCTTGGCGGCCAGGCTCACCTCGGCCCAGTTGGCAAAGCCCAGCCGGCGAGCCTGGTCGCCCCGCAGGCTGAGGATCCTTTCGATCAGGGGCCAGTTATTGAGCGGGCCCGCCTTGGGGGTTTCCTGGCTACTGGTGTCGCTGCTGGTGGTGCTGCTGGCATTGGCGGCCTCGCCCTGGCCAGAGGCCCGGCTGACATGGGCGCGGTAGAGCTGTTCGCGCAGGGACCGGTTGCGGCTGTATTTGAGGAAGGGGACGTAGCGGGGCATGTCCAGCCCCAGCAGCCAGGGGCCGCCCTCGGAGCTGGGCTCGGCGCCATCGGTGGTTTTGAGGTTGGCGGCGCGGGCCGCCTGGGCCAGCTGGTCGGTGAGGCTGGTCGGCAAGCCCTCGGTTTGGGCCGGATCATCCAGGGTCAGGGTCCAGCCGTTGGTGGCATCGAGCACCTGGTTGCTGAAGCGGGTGGAGAGCTCGGCCAGCTCCTGGCTGGCCCGGTTGAAGGCGGCCTGCACCTCCCCCTCCAGACCGACGCCGCGCAGCTGCATGTCCCGCAGTTCCGCCGCCAGGATCCGCTGCTGGGTGCCATCAAGCCGAGCCGGGGCGCCGGGATGGGCGGCCTGGTGCTGGCGCTCGAGGGTTTGCAGGGCCCGGAAAATCGCCTGGCTCTGGCCGGCCCGGCTGCCGAATTCCACCACCGCCGCCTGCTGGCTGGCATGGGCGAGCCGCAGCTCCGGGCTGTTGCAGACGCCATTGAGGTGGCCAACCACGCCCCAGCTCCAGCGCAGCTGCTCGCCGAGCCGTTGCAGCGGGTCCATCACTTCGGCCCAATCGAGTAGGCGGCCTGCGGCCAGGGCTTGGGAGAGCAGCGCTTCGAGGGCATCGAGCTCGCCGTTCAGGAGCGAGAGCAGTTCCGGAATGTGCTCCTCAACCTGGGCCGCCGTAATCGCCCCAAAGGCGGGCAGGCCCTCCCCCACCAACAGGGGAGCCTTAACCGTGGGACTGCCGTTCATCGGATGGGGCCAGGACTACCCCTATTTCACCTGACGTCTGAAAGCGGCGTGGTTCAGCCGAGGGCGGGAAGCCGGCCCAGGGCCACCAGGCTGTGGTGGGCCAGATCATTGGCTAGGGCAGTGGTGCTGGCTTCGTAGAAGTCGATGGCTATCCGGGGCCAAAAGCCGATCGTGAGGGTGGGCACCAACAGGCACAGGCCAATCACCAACTCCCGCGGCTTCATGTCCCCCACCACGGCCAGGGCCGGAATCCGGGGGCCAAAGAAGACCCGCCGGCAGAGGGACAACAGATACATGGGCGTCAGCACCAGGCCGATCGCCGCCAACACCACCGCAATGATCCGGAAGGGCACGGTGAAGGCGTCGTTGCTGGTGACCCCCAGAAAGACGGTGATTTCGCTGACGAAGCCACTCATGCCCGGCAGGGCTAGGGAGGCCAGGGAGCTGGCCAGGAAGAAGGCGAAGGTGATCGGCAGCACCTTGGCCAGGCCGCCCATGTTGGGAATCGAGAGGGTTTTGGTGCGTTCGTAGAACACGCCAGTGACAAAGAACATGGCGGCGGCAATCAGGCCATGGCTGATCATTTGCAGCATGGCGCCACTGAGTCCCAGGCTGTCGACGGCGCCGATACCGAGTAACACAAAACCCATGTGGCTCACCGAGCTACAGGCAATCCTGCGTTTAACGTTGTCCTGGGCAAAGGCATTGAGGGCCCCATACACAATATTGACAATCCCAAGCACAATCAGGGCCGGCGCTAATTGCACATGGGCCTCGGGCAGCATTTGCACGTTGAAGCGCAGTAAGGCGTAGCCGCCCATCTTCAGCAACACCCCCGCCAGCAGCATGGACACCGGGGCATTGGCCTCACCATGGGCGTCAGGCAACCAGGTGTGCAGCGGGAACATCGGTAGCTTGACACCGAAACCGATGAGGAAGCCCAAATAACAGAGCAGGCCAAAGGTGCCCCCTGGGGAGCGGGCCGCCAATTCCGACAGGTTGAGGGTGAAATGGTCGCCGGAGAGGGCCAAGGCCAGGCCACTCAGCAGGATCAGCAGCGAAGCGGTGGCTGTGTAGAGAATGAACTTGGTGGCTGCGTACTGGCGCTGGGTCCCTCCCCAGATCGCAATGAGGAGATAGACCGGAACCAGCTCCAGTTCCCAGGAGAGGAAAAACAGCAGGAAGTCCTGGGAGAGAAATACCAGGGCCTGGGCCGAGGCCTGCAGCAGCAAGAGGGCGAAGTAAAGCCTGGTTTTTTGGTGGATGTTCCAGCTGGCCGCCACCGAGAGCAGGGTTACCAGACCCGAGAGCACCACCAAGGGCGCCGAGAGCCCATCGGCCGCCAAGGACCACTCCAGGCCCAGGGAGGGCAGCCAGGGCACCCGCTCCACCAATTGCAGGGCGCTGCTGGAGCCGTCGAAGCGCTGGCTAAAGACCCAGATCATCAACAGTAGATCGGCCAGCAACACAGCCAGGGCAATGCTGCGGGGCAGGCGGGGATCGTTGGAGTCGCCGGGGAGCAGCATCAGCACCGGCGCCATCGCGGCCGGTAGCAGGCAAATCAGGCTTAACCAGGGCCAATTGGCAGATAGGGAGGACGCGGCCGACAGGGGCAAATTCGCGTCCATCACACAACTGGCCTGCAGGGAGACATGAAGGTGGGCTGCGTCCCAGCTCCATCTCCAAGATGGTATCAATCTATCAGTTTGAGTCTTTTTACTCAGTCCAGCCCAGGGCGCCAGGCCGGGTGCTTGGGGGCCTGGGCGCCAGCCAGGACGGCCCGGATCTCAGAGGGCGCGCCAGTGGCTACCGGTTTGTTGCAGGGGCAGTACCTCGGAGCGGGAGGCCACGCCTTCCGATTCCCAGGCCCGAACCATGGCCCGGCTGACGGCCTGGGCCTGGGCTTCGCAGCTCAGGGCCATCAGGCTCGGTCCGGCGCCGCTGATCACACAACCCCAGGCTCCCGCCTCCAGGGCGGCGCGCCGCACCTGCTGGCCCCCCTGGATCAGGCCCCAGCGGTAGGGCTCATGGATGCGGTCGTGCATGCCATCGGCGATCAGGTCGCCATTGCCGGTGCGTAGCCCCTGAAGCAGAAGGGTGAGGGAGCCCAGGTTGACCACCGCATCGGCCACGGAGATCAGCTTGGGCATCACCCGCCGGGCCTCGCTGGTGGCCAGGCGAATGGCCGGGATCGCCACCACCACCTTCACCTCCGGTGACCACTCACAGCGCACCACCCGCCAGCGGTGGGAGGCGGCCTTAGCGGTCATGCAGAGGCCGCCCAGCAGGGAGGGCACCACATTGTCCGGATGGCCTTCAATGTCAATCGCCAGTTCCAGTAATTTTTCGCGGCTCAGGGGTTCGCCGATCAGGGCGTTGGCGCCGATCAGGCCGGCCACGATTGCCGTGGCGCTGCTGCCCAGGCCCCGGGCCGGCGGTACCGCCAGGCGCACCCGGGCCTCGATCGCCATCGGCTGCACGCCCGCCTCTTTCCAGACCCGCTGGGCGGCCCGATACACCAGGTTGTCCGGACCGCCGCGCAGGTGGGAGCCCTCGCTGCCTTCAATGATTAGGTCGAACCGTTCCTGGTCTCCTTCGATGCTGCGCAACTCAAAGCGGTTGTTCAGTTCCAGCGCGGCGCCAAGGCAATCAAATCCCGGACCGAGGTTGGCTGTGGTGGCTGGAACATCGACCACAACCCCCTCTCCGATGTCGGGGCGCACCATGAAATCCTTACTTCTAGGTTCAGTGTCCCACCCCCCGGCCACCGAGCTGTTGGCCGGGGGGTGGGACGACCCCTGCCGGCCATGGTTTGTCCGACCTGGGGCCGATGGCCGGCTCAGGCCAGCAGCATGCGGGCCCTGCAGGCGGCGCTGAACAGGCCGGCCTCTGGGTCGATCAGGGCCCGGATCGGCACCTGCTGCACGATCCCGCCCATGCGCCCCTTGGCCAGCAGGGGATCAAGGAACCGGGCTGAAGCCAGTTCTGGCAAGAGTTTTGCCGCCGTGCCGCCGCCCACCCAGAGGCCGCCAAGGCAGAGACTTTGCAGGACCAGATCGCCCGCCGCCGATCCGTAGGCCCCCAGCCACAGGCCCAGGGCGCGATGGGCCAGGGGGTCACCGGCTACCGCTGCCTGGTGGGTGCGCTCGGGCAGGTCGGCCAGGGGGACAGCGGCTAGGAGGTGGGGATCGCTGGCCTGGTTGCAGCTCAGCACCCAGCGCATCACCTCGCCCAGGCCCGTGCCGCTGACGATGCGCTCGATCGAGACCCGCTCCAGACCCAAATCTTCGATCAACCACTGCTTGAGCTCCCATTCGTCCCGGTTGCGGGGGGCGAATTCGGCGTGGGAGGCCTCGGTGGCCACGGCCACCAGGCCGCCCTCCGTGGGTACTCCCAGGGCCACTCCCAGGCCCGTGCCCGCCCCCAGGATCGCTACGGGCGCCTGGGGATCACGGCTGCCGGCCGGTTGCCAGAGCGGGGCCTGCTGGTTGGCGGCCAGGTGGGGCAGGCCGTAGATCAGAACGGCGAAATCATTGACCAGCTCCAGGCGCTCCAGCCCCAAGGCCTGGCCGAGGGCGTCTTCGTCCAGCTGCCAGGGCAGGTTGGTGAGTTTCACCCGGCCCTGGCGCACGGGTCCTGCCACGGCCAGGCAGCCGGCGCTGGGTTGCACCTCGCAATCCGCCAGGAAGTGGGCCAGCAGCGCCCTGAAATCGGGCCACTGGCCCGAGGCATAGCGCTCCGATCGGGTCTTAATCAGGCTTGAGCCGTCAACCTGATAAGTGGCTAGCAGGGTTTTGGTGCCGCCCAGATCTCCGGCCAGCAGGGTGATGGGGGCCATGGGGGCGGATCGGGCTGAAGGTTGGCCGCCTGCCGGCCTAGGGCCAGCTGGCGATGGGACGGGGTGGGTGGCTCCGGGCTCTGGTGAGCCAGAAACCCGTATCGGACTCAGGCCGGCTGGCTGCTGGCCAGTCCCAGGCCCGGCGCCCGCTCCCGGTTGGCCTGGGTGGCGGCCGCCAGCAGGGTTTCGATGGCCACGGCGCCCAGGTCGCCGTCGCGGCGGCTGCGCAGGCTGACGCTGCCGTTTTCGGCTTCCTGGGCGCCGATCACGGCCAACACCGGGATTTTTTGCTGCTCGCCGTTGCGAATCAACTTGCCGAGCCGGTCACCGCTGTGGTCGATGGCGGCGCGCACCCCGGCCGCCTTGAGTTGGGCCAGCAGCCCCTCGGCGTAGGGCCGCACCTCATCGGTAACCGGCAGCAGGCGCACCTGTTCGGCCGCCAGCCAGAAGGGGAAATCGCCGGCGTAGTTCTCGGTCATGATGCCGAAGAACCGTTCCAGGGAGCCGAAGATCGCCCGATGAATCATGATGGGCCGCTGGCGGCTGCCATCGGCGGCCACGTACTCGAGGTTGAAGCGCTCGGGCAGGTTGAAATCCAGCTGGATCGTGGAGCATTGCCACATCCGGCCGATCGCATCTTCGATCTTGAGGTCGATCTTGGGGCCATAGAAGGCGCCGCCACCCTCATCCACCTTGTAGGCCCAGCCCTTGCGATCGAGGGCCTCAATCAGGCCCAAGGTGGCCAGTTCCCAGACGGCATCATCGCCGATCGATTTCTCGGGCCGGGTGGAAAGATTGATCTCGTAGGTCTTGAAATCGAAGGTGCTAAGGATCGTTTCGGTGAGATCGAGGATGCGCAGGATTTCATCGCCGATCTGCTCGGGTAGGCAGAACACATGGGCGTCATCCTGGGTGAAGCCGCGCACCCGCATCAGGCCATGCATCACCCCGGGCCGTTCATAGCGATACACGGTGCCCAGCTCTGCCCAGCGGATCGGTAACTCGCGGTAACTGCGCAACGTGCTGGCATAGGTGAGCACGTGGAAGGGGCAGTTCATCGGCTTGAGCTGGTACTGGCGCTCATCCACCTGCATGGGGCCGAACATGCTTTCGGCGTAGAAATCCAGGTGGCCCGAGGTTTTCCAAAGGCTGATGTCCGCCACGTGGGGGGTGTAGAGCAGCTCGTAGCCATCGGCGAAGTGGGCCGAGCGCCAAAAGTCCTCAATCAGTAGGCGCATGCGGGCGCCGCGGGGGTGCCAGAACACCAGGCCGGCTCCAGCCTCATCTTCAATCGAGAACAGATTTAAATCGGTGCCGAGGCGGCGGTGGTCGCGGCGCAGGGCTTCTTCCTTGCGGCGTTTGTATTCGGCCAGTTGCTCCGCGGTTTCCCAGGCGGTTCCGTAGATGCGCTGCAGCTGGGCCCGCTTTTCATCGCCCCGCCAGTAGGCGCCGGCAACGCTTTCGAGTTCAAAGGCCTTGGGGTTGAGGTCGCTGGTGTTGGCCACGTGGGGGCCGGCGCAGAGGTCCCACCAGTCGTCGCCCAGGGTGTAGAGGCTGATGGGCTCCTGGATGCCGGCCAGGATTTCCAGTTTGTAGGGCTCGTTTTGGGCGCTGATGCGGGCTTCCGCTTCGGCCCGGCTCACCTCCAGCCGTTGCAGCGGCAAACGCCGGCCGATGATTTTGCCCATCTCCTTTTTGATCGCCTTGAGATCGGCTTCGGTGAAGGGTTCCGGGTTGTCGAAGTCGTAATAGAAGCCCGATTCGGTCCAGGGGCCGATCGTGACCTGGGCCTTGGGGAAGAGCTTCTGAACCGCCATGGCCAGCACGTGGCTCATCGAATGGCGGATGCGCAGCAGCTGGGGACTTTCGCTGGTTTTGGGCAGGCTGATCGCCACCGTTGCCTCGCCACTGGCCACCAGCGGAGCGGGAGCCCCCGGAGCTGCAGCCCCAGGAACTGCTGACTTAGATCCTTCGACCGGGGCCGTTCCGGTGCTGGTGGGGGCCGCGCCGTTGCTCAGGGCTGGATCGGCGGAGCGGCTGGCGGTCACGGCAGATGGGTAGGGGGACTTTTGATCCTACGCAGGGCAAATCGCTCGATACAGTCGCACGGTGGACCGTTCCCCGCCCGCTCCCGATTCAGGCCAGCTGCTCGATGAGCTGCTCGACTCCCTGCTGGCTGATTTCGACTATTGGTTCGGACGCGGCCTGCAGCTGCTGGAGCTAGCTCCCGATTCCCTGCTGCCCCCATCCGAGCAACGTCGCCTGGCTGCGGCCCTGACGTCGGCCCTCTCTGAACTGGCCGCCGCCAGGGCTTTGCGCAAGGCCAGCCCCTGCCCCATGGCCCTCGATATGGACGCCATGGCCCCCTGGCACCAGCTGATGCTGCGGGTCTGGAGCCTGTCCAGACTGTTGCGCCAGGCGGGGCTGGTGCTGGCCGAGACGGAGCGTTCCAGCGGGCCCCTGCCGGCCCAGGGAGGGGATGGGCCCCATGGGGCCTGGGGGCTTTAGGGGGTAGGCCACGGAGCCCCTGTCCCCGATTGGCACCGCCTGCTGTTCAGGTGGTAGCGCCTTGCTGTTCAGGCGGCTCCCAGGAATCCCAGGGCGGCCTTGGTGCGGGCCAAAGTGACCTCGGCCACCTCGCTCGCCCGCTGGCGTCCCTCGGCCAGCACCCGATCGAGTTCGGCCGGGTCGCTGGACAGCTCGGCGTAGCGCTCCTGCACCGGCTGCAGGGCGGCGACTGCCGCCTCGGCTAGCAGGGGCTTGAAGCGGCCCCAGCCCATGTCGGCGCATTCCGCGGCTACCGCCTCGCGGGCCTGGCCGCTGAGCAGGGCGTAGAGCCCAAGCAGGTTGTCGGTTTCGGGCCGCTCGGGATTGCCGAATTCCAGGCCCATCTGGGGGTCGGTTTTGGCCCGTTTGATTTTTTTGGTGATCAGCTCGGGGGGATCGAGCAGGTTGATGCGGGAGCCCTCGTTGGGATCGCTCTTGCTCATCTTGCTGCGGCCATCGGTGAGGCTCATCACCCGGGCCCCCTCGGTGAGAATCATTGGCTCGGGCACCTTGAGCACCGGCGCTTCTTCGGTGCCGAAGCGGCTGTTGATCCGTTGCTGGGCGATATCGCGGGCCAGTTCGAGATGTTGCTTCTGGTCCTCTCCCACCGGCACCAGATCGGCGTCATAGAGCAGGATGTCGGCCGCCATCAACACCGGGTAGTCGAGCAGGCCCACGGAGACGTTGTCGCCCTGCTTGAGGGCCTTTTCCTTGAACTGGATCATGCGCTCGAGCCAGTTCAGCGGCGTGACGCAGTTCAGCAGCCAGCAGAGTTCACTGTGGGCGGCCACCTGGCTTTGTACGAACACCGTGGCCTTGGCGGGGTCAATGCCGCAGGCCAGATAAAGGGCTGCCGTGCTGCGGGTGTCGGCCGCCAGCCGGGCCGGATCGTGGGGCACCGTGATCGCGTGCAGATCCACCACACAGAAAAAGGTGTCGTGGCTGTCCTGCAGGCTCACCCAGTTGCGGATCGCCCCCAGCCAGTTGCCCAGGTGTAAGGCCCCGGTGGGTTGCACCCCGGAGAGAACCCTTGCGCGTGCCATTGAGCTCCAGTCCGTTCGGCGGATTCTGCCTTGCCGGCTTGGGGAGAGGGACGTTCCCTGGCTTCCTGAATCCAGGCCATTAAAAAACCCCATGCCCTCAAGGCACGGGGTTGGATCCAAGGATTCTTAGAAGGGAAGGGAAGGCCCCTTAGCCCCCATCAGGGCTATCCGGACGCCCCACCAATCCCTGCTTGAGAAGGGAGCGTTCAGGCCTCTTCTGGGGCTGCTTCAGCGGCGGGGATCTGGTCAGCGGCCTCTGCCGAGCCCTCGGCGCCTAACGCAGGGGCTTGCTCTTCGGGGCCAACGGCAGCATCGGCAGGCAGCTCTTCGACAGGCTCTTCAACCGGTGCCTCGACAACGGCGGCCGGTTTGCTGGGACGGGCAAAGGGGTTGGGCCGGGAGTTGCCGACCGGACGCTCACCGCGGCCGCCCCCGGCGCCAGCGCCCCGGGGTTCCCGGCGGCCCTCGGGCCGTCCGCCTTCAGGGCGCGCCCCGGGTTGGGCCCGGTGGGCGGCGATGATCTCGCCGAGCTGGCCGTCTTCCAGCAGTTGGGCCACCGTGCGCAGGGACAGGCCCAGGGCAGCCACGGTGGAGCGCAGGCCAAAGGCCTCCTGGATGGCCCGGGCGGCGCGCATCTCGTTTTCGCTGAGGCGGATGCGGAAGCCGCCGGGTTCCCGGTTGCCGCCGTCGCGTCCACCCCCCTCACGACCGCCCTCACGACCACTGCCTTCACGACCACCGCCCTCACGACCACTGCCTTCACGACCACCGCCTTCGCGACCACCGCCTTCCCTGCCGCCCCGCCCGCCGCGGAAGCCACCGTCCTGCTGGCCCTGGGGGCTTTCTGACTGGATGGATGCGTTCGTCTCGTCCGCCATCACCGCAGCACTGGAAATCAGGAGCCAGTGTGACGCATGGGGGTTGGTGAAGGCCAGCACCACTCAATCCGGTGCGACTCCGGGGCACCGGCGCGGGCTAGCACCACCAAGGGGATGGGGTTGGGGCCTTCGGCCTCCATCCAGCGGCGGTACTCGGCCAGAAAGGCCAGGTAGCGGTCCAGGGTCCAGCCGTGGTTGCCCGCCTCCTGGGCGCTCCAGTAGCGCCGTAGGGCCTGCTGGAAGGCTTCACGCCCAAATTCTTGCCAGCAGAGTTGCTCCGCCAGGCAGGCCTCCAGCCCCGAGCGGTGCAGCTCCCGAAAGCGCACCAGTTCCGGCGCTGCCCCACTGGCATCGGGGGGCAGGACCTGGCCCAGGTTTTGCACACTCACGGGCTCGAGCCGTAACCAGCAGCGCTCCAGCAACAGAACCGGGAGCTCGCCCCGCCAGCCGTAGCCCTGGTGCTGGGCCAGCAGCCCATCGGCGCGCTGGCGCTGGCTGGAGCTCAGTAGGGTCCGGCCGTCGTCACAGGCCTGGCTGGGCGGCGCGGACCCGAAGCCGGGGTGGGTCATGGCGACGGCGAGGTCAAGCCTTCACCCTATGGGCAATTCCCCCAGGGTTGGTGTCGCTGGTGGCGCTTCGCCTGTCCAGGCAGCGGCGGTTGAGCTAAACAGGCTGGGTTGGAGCCCGTCTTGCCTTGAGCGCCCAAGCCGATTCCAGCGCCCCCTTGGATCTCACCCCAGAGGGGCCCGGCGGAGCTGGCCGTGATCCCCTCATCAGCCTGTCGACGGCTGAGAGGAGTTTGCTGCCCCAGCTGGGCCTGCCCAAGGGCCTGCCAGGCCAGGTCTTGCCCCGGGTGCTGGTGGGGCGCTGGTGGCCCTTAGCGGCCACCCTGGCCGGAGGCTGGGCCTTGGCCGACAGCCTGCATCTGTCGTCTGTCTTGCCCCTGGTGGCGGCTGGAGCGGGCTGCTGGCTGCTGGCCCGGCGCCGGCCTGCCGTGGCAGCCGCCAGCCTGCCCCGCTCCAGCGCGGGCTGGATCGCCCGCTGTCAAACGGTCCTGGCCCAGTTCGAGCGACTTGAGGGTCAGAGCGCTCCTGGGCAAGAGCAACGGCTTGGGGACTTGGAGGCGCTGAAGCAGCAGCAACGGCGCCAGCGGCTTGATATCGCCCTGAGTGGCTGCCGGATGCCGGAGCCTGGCCACCAGGCTGCGATCACGGCCGCGATCACGGCCAACCAGGGCAACCGTTTGCCGATGCGCCTGCACTGGAGCCACCCCCTGCCGGCCCAGAGCCCCGATTGGCAGTGGCCCCAGGCTTTTAGCCAATGCGATCACCTGCTCTATTGCCTGGAGCTGCCGCTCCAGGCCGCTGACCTGCGCTGGCTTGAGGCCCTGCCGCTCAAGCAGTCCACGTGGCTGCTGGTCAATCCTGGGGCCGGCGGCCTGCGGCCTGAGCGCCAGGCCGAATTGGAGGCCCAATTACCCGCCCCCCTCCGTCAGCGCTGGTTCGCCTGGACGAGCCCTGCCGAGCTTCAGGGCCAGGAGACCAGCCTTGCGGACGCGTTGGCCGCCCTCGTGCAGGCCCTCGAGCGCAGCGGCCTGGCCCAAATTGATGCCACGCTCTGCCGCTGCCTGGAGGCCCTGCATGGGCGCTGGCAGGCGGAGCTGGAGGGCCTGCGGCGCCAGCGCCTGCAGCAACTAGTGAGCCAAACCCAATGGGCCGTGGCGGCCGGGGTGGTGTTGGCGCCGCTGCCCAGCCTGGATCTGCTCGTGCTGGCCGGGGCCAATGGCCTGATGCTTCAGGAGATGGGGCGCCTCTGGGATAGCCCCTGGACCCTGGAGCAGCTCCAGGCCGCCGCCCAGGAATTGGCCAGGGCCGCCCTGCAGCTGGGGGTGGTGGAGTGGACCAGCCAGGCCCTGGCGGGGATCATCAAATGGCACGGCGCCACCTGGTTGGTGGGCAGTGCCGTGCAGGCCCTCAGTGCCGCCTACCTCACCCGGGTGGTGGCCCGGGCCATGGCCGACTACCTGGCCCTGGCCTCCGGGGTGGCTGAAGCGGACCTGGCCCTGCTCAAGGCCCAGGCCCCCCTGCTGGTGGCCCGGGCGGCGGAAACGGAAAAGCTGGATTGGTCGGCCTTTTTGCAGCAGGGGCAACACTGGCTGCGTCAGCAGGCGGCCCTAGCCCCCGCAGCCCCTTGAGCGCACTGGCGCTGGTTCGATCGCAGGGACCGCAGCCGTTTGCTGGACTGCCGCTGCGGTGGCACCTGTTGCCAGTGCGTTGTTACCAAGGGTTGCGAATCACCGCCGGCACGTCGCGTCAGTTGCGTTTGAAGTTGCATTTTGAAGTTGTTTTGTGAAGTCAGGGGTCTTGCAAAGAAAGTTAAAGACGCCTGAAGTTTGGTGAAGCGGTTTGACATTTGGTATCGCCCTGTTGTGGTTGGGCGGCACGTTCTTAGCGTGACTAGGCCGCTTCTGGCGGCCAACCCGTTCTCTTTCCTTCCATGACCACTGCACTTCGCAGCGGCCGCCGCAGTAGCTGGGAAAGCTTCTGCCAGTGGGTCACCTCCACCGACAACCGCATTTATGTGGGCTGGTTCGGTGTGCTGATGATCCCCTGTCTGCTCACGGCGACCCTCTGCTTCCTGATTGCCTTCATTGCCGCTCCCCCCGTCGACATCGACGGCATCCGCGAGCCCGTTGCCGGTTCGTTCCTCTATGGGAACAACATCATTTCTGGCGCGGTGATCCCCTCCAGCAACGCCATCGGCCTGCACCTCTATCCCATTTGGCAAGCGGCCAGCCTGGATGAGTGGCTCTACAACGGCGGCCCCTATCAGCTGATCGTCTTCCACTTCCTGATTGGCATTTCGGCCTACATGGGCCGCCAGTGGGAGCTCTCCTACCGGCTGGGTATGCGCCCCTGGATCTGTGTGGCCTACAGCGCCCCGCTGTCGGCTGCCTTTGCCGTGTTCCTGATCTATCCCTTCGGTCAGGGCTCCTTCTCCGATGGCATGCCCCTCGGTATCTCGGGCACCTTCAACTTCATGTTGGTGTTCCAGGCCGAGCACAACATCTTGATGCACCCCTTTCACATGCTCGGTGTGGCTGGTGTGTTCGGTGGCAGCCTGTTCTCCGCCATGCATGGTTCGCTGGTCACGTCCTCGTTGGTGCGGGAAACCACCGAGACCGAGTCCCAGAACTACGGCTACAAGTTTGGCCAGGAGGAAGAGACCTACAACATCGTGGCCGCCCACGGTTACTTCGGTCGCCTGATCTTCCAATACGCTTCCTTCAACAACAGCCGCAGCCTCCACTTCTTCCTGGCCGGTTGGCCGGTGGTGGGGATCTGGTTCACCAGCCTGGGCGTCAGCACCATGGCTTTTAACCTCAACGGCTTCAACTTCAACCAGTCGATCCTTGACTCCCAGGGCCGGGTGGTGAGCACTTGGGCGGATGTCATCAACCGCGCCGGCCTCGGCATGGAAGTGATGCACGAGCGCAATGCCCACAACTTCCCGCTTGACCTGGCGTTGCTGGAGTCGGTGCCGGTGGCACTGCAGGCTCCGGCGATCGGCTGACGCCTGCTGCCTCTGCCGCCAGGGATTCCCCTGGCTTTGCACCCCTGAAGGCCACCGCTGCGGCGGGGGCCTTTCCTGGTGATCCCAGCAGGTCATCCGCTACCGCAGAGCAGACAAGTGCCGTCCGGGCACCCGTCATAGCTGCATCCATCACAGGTGCACGTATAACAGCTGCACCGATCACGTCAGCGCCTGTTGTGTTCCCCTAGACCATTTCTGCGATTGATGGTGTGGCCTGCATGACGGCCCGCTCGATTCTTTGGTGCCCTGGTCTGGTCCTTTCCGGCGCGCTGATGCTTACCAGTGGCGCCCTGCTGGGATGCACCCCCACGCCGGTCCCGGTCGAGCAGGCACAGGCCAAGCCGCGGGTGCTCACCACCTTCACGATCCTGGCCGACATGGCCAATCGGGTGGCAGGTGGGCACCTGCAGGTGGAGTCGATCACCCGGCCCGGCGCTGAAATACACGGCTACGAACCCTCCCCCAGTGATCTGCGGCGGGCCGAGGGAGCCCAGCTGGTGCTGATCAACGGCTTCGGGCTTGAGCGCTGGGCTGATCGGTTCCTCTCCGGCCTGCCGGATGTGCAGCGGGTGGTGATTACCGAGGGCATCAAGCCCCTGCCGATCGCCGGCGATGTTGCTGCCGCCAAACCTAATCCGCACGCCTGGATGTCCCCTCGCCTGGCGGAGGTGTATGTGGAGAACATCCGCAAGGCCTTCAGCGCGCTTGATCCCGCCCACGCCGCCGCGTTCAAAGGCAATGCCGAGGCCTACCGCGCTGAGCTGCGCGCCCTCGACAAGGAGCTGCGCCGCGATCTGGCCACCTTGCCGCCCCAGCACCGCCTGCTGGCCACCTGTGAAGGTGCCTTCTCCTACCTGGCCCGCGATTACGGCCTCACCGAGGCCTACCTCTGGCCCGTCAACGCCGAATCCCAGGTCACCCCACAGCGCATGGCCCGGCTGATCGCCACGGTCCGTGAGCGCCAGGTGCCGGCGGTGTTCTGCGAAAGCACCGTCTCGGCCGAGGCGCAGAAGCAGGTGGCGGCGGAGAGCGGCAGCCGCTTTGCCGGGGTCTTTTTCGTGGATTCGCTCTCGCCTGAAGCTGGCCCGGCCTCCTCCTTGCTGGAGCTGCAGCGGCACAATGTGACCACACTGGTGAACGGACTGAAGGGGCGCTGATCCGATGCAACACCGCCCGCCCCGCCCGACTCAGCACCGCCCGGCGCAGGAACGCATCGTCGTCGACAACCTCTGCTACGCCTACAACGGCGTGGTGGCCCTGCATGACGTGTCGTTGCGGGCCTACGCCGGCAGCATCTGCGCCCTCGTGGGCATGAACGGTGCCGGCAAGTCCACCCTGTTCAAGGCGCTGATGGGGTTTGTGCGCCCTTCGCGCGGCACGATCGCCATCAATGGCGTGCCCCTGCGGGAGGCCTTGCGCCAGCAGGCCGTGGCTTACGTGCCGCAGACCGAAAGCGTCGACTGGAACTTCCCGGTGAGTGTGGCGAACGTGGTGATGATGGGCCGCTACGGCACCATGAACCTGCTGCGCATTCCCCGCCGCCGCGACCACCAGGCCGTGCGCGAGAGCCTGGAGCGGGTGGATCTCTGGCCGTTGCGCCAGCGCCAGATCGGCCAGCTCTCAGGTGGGCAGCGCAAGCGGGCCTTCGTGGCCCGCGCCCTGGCCCAGGAGGCCTCGGTGATGCTGCTCGATGAACCCTTCGCCGGCGTGGACATCCGCACCGAGAAGCTGCTGATCCAGCTGTTCCAGCAGTTCCGCCAGGAAGGCCGCACGCTGCTGATCTCCACCCACGATCTGGGCCATGTCACCGGCTTCTGCGACGACGTGGTGCTGATCAACAAGACCGTGCTCGCCTATGGCGAAACCTCCGAGGTGTTCACCCAGGAGAACGTGGCCCGCACCTTCGGCGGCGGCCCGCTTGATTCGCTCTCCTTCACTCCGCCGGATCTCCCCGGTGAGGGCGACTTGTGATGGACGCGCTTCCCTGGCTCACCGAACCGCTGCAGCACGCCTTCATGCAGCGTGCCCTGCTGGTGAGCATGCTCGTGGCCTCCGTCTGTGGCCTGCTCTCCTGCTACATGACCCTCAAGGGCTGGGCGCTGATGGGCGATGCGGTATCCCATGCGGTGATGCCAGGCGTGGTGATCGCCTACGCCCTCAACCTGCCCTTTGCACTCGGTGCCTTCGTGTTCGGTGTCGGATCGGTGGCGGTGATCGGTTACATCAAGCAGATGACCCGCATCAAGGAAGACACCGTGATCGGGCTGGTGTTCACCGGCTTCTTCGCTTTCGGCCTGATCCTGGTGTCGAAGGTGCGCAGCAGCATCGATCTCACCCACATTCTGTTCGGCAATGTGCTCGGCATCAGCTCCGCTGACATCCAGCAGACCCTCTGGATCTGCGCCCTGGTGCTGGCGGTGCTGCTGCTGTTGCGGCGTGATCTGATCCTGTTCTGCTTCGATCCCACCCACGCCCGCTCGATGGGCATCCACACCGGCGTGCTGCATTACCTGCTGCTGGCGGTGCTGTCGCTGGCGGCGGTGGCCGGCCTGCAGACGGTGGGCATCATTCTGGTGGTGGCGATGCTGGTCACCCCGGGGGCCACGGCCCACCTGCTCACCGATCGCTTCGACCGGATGACCTGGATCGCCGTTGGTTCCGCCATGCTCTCCAGTGTGATCGGTATCTACTGGAGCTACTGGATGGATGCTTCCACCGGAGGCTGCATCGTGGTGGTCCAGACCCTCCTGTTCCTGATCAGCTTCCTGTTCGCGCCCCGCCATGGGCTGGTGGCGCACCTGCGCCAGTGAGCGTCACCCACGCCTTGCCAACGCCCCCACGCCTGCGCCAGCACTGGCCCTGGTGGCCCCTGTTGCCGCTCTATCCCTACGGCCGGCGCCCCACCCTGGTGCGGGAACTGGTTCCCGGTCAGGTTTGGAGTTTTGAGCAGCTCCAGGGGATCTTCTATGTGGCCGTGCCGATCCGCATGACCGTGCTGCGGATACGCGAAGGTCTGCTGCTCTATGGGCCCGTGGCCCCAACCCAGGAGCTGCTGGGCCAGCTGCACCAGCTGGAGGCGACCTATGGGCCCGTGACCACGATTGTGCTGGCGACCAGCTCGGGGCTGGAGCACAAGCTGCCCCTGCCGGCCCTGGCCCGGGCCTTCCCCCGGGCCCAGGTGTGGGTAAGCCCAGGCCAGTGGAGCTTCCCCCTGCGCTTGCCCTTGCCTTGGCTCGGTTTTCCGCCCGGCCGCACCCACACCCTGTTCGAGGACGGCCTGCCCCATGGGGACCAGCTGCTCTGGGATTCGTTGGGGCCGGTGGACCTGGGCCTGGGCCGCTTCCAGGACGTGAGTTGCCTCCACCAAGCCAGCGGCAGCCTGCTGGTGACCGATGCCCTGGTGGCGATTGGCCCCGAGCCGCCCGAGCTGTTTGAGGCCGATCCCACCCCCCTGCTCTTCCATGCCCGCGACCGGGGCGATGAGCCCTTAACCGATAGCACCGAGCAGCGCCGCAAGGGCTGGCAGCGCCTGGTGCTGTTTGCCTCCTATTTCCAGCCGGCGCCCCTGGAGGTGCTGCCCCTGGCCCAGGTCTGGTCCCAGGCGTTTCGGCCCGGGTTACGGAACCCCAGGAGCTATTTCGGTCTCTATCCCTTCCGCTGGCAGAGCGGTTGGCAGGAGGCCTTCTCGGCCCTATTAGCTGACGGCCAGCCCCGGCTGCAACTGGCTCCGGTGCTGGAGCGGCTGGTGTTCCCTCGCCACCGGGACCTGCTGCTCGCCTGGCTGCGGCGCCTGTCGCGGCTGCAGGGCATTAGCCAGATGGTCGGTGCCCATTACCTGGCCCCCATGCCGTGTACCAGCGCCGATTTCGCCCGGCTGGCCGCCGAGCTGGAAGCCAGGCCCTGGGCCCCCAGCGGCGGTGATTGGGCCACCCTGGCCGCCATTGATGGCCGGCTCTTGGACTGGGGGCTGGTGCCCGGGAGCCGGTCGGAGTGAGGCCCAAAAAAAACCGTTGCGGCTAGCGGCCAGCAACGGTGGTGCCCATCGGGCAGGACTTCTTCAATGGGCTCTGAAGCCAGGCCAGGTTCGGGCCTTGGAACTCAAACCTGAGGGGCGTTCAGAGTTCCAGCTCGCCCGGATCGGCGTCCAGGCTGTCTTCGCTGAACAAGCTGGCTTCTAGCTCCATGCGCTGCTCCATCTGACGGAGGAAGTAACCCGTCATCATGGCTGAAGCCAGCAGGCCAGCAAGATTGTCGCGGCTGGCCTGAATTTTGACTTCGAATTGTTCGCTCGGCAGCATGCCCAGCAGTCCGTGGACGTTATGGCGAATGATGTCCTGGATCTCGGAACTGGCGGAGCGGGCCACCCGTTGGAGCACATCCGGAGATTGCTCCTGCAGGTACTGAATGAGCGAATTGGTATGAGCTGATTCGCTGTCCGTCGTCAGGAACTCCGGGTTAAACATCTCCGGACTGCTCCGTATCACGCAGTCCACCCTACCCCAGTCGTCAGGCCTGGGCTACGGAATCCTTGGTGGAAAACCGAAGCAGGCTGATGCGGTTCAAAGGCCAGTAGCGGACCAGGGCCGTGCCGATCACCTCCTGGCTGGGCAGGGGCCCCCAAAGGTGGGAATCGAGGCTGGCATTGCGGTTGTCACCGAGCACCAGCAGGTTGCCTGCCGGCACGGTGACGGGACCAAAGCGGTAGTCCATCGGTTCGGCCAGCCAGGGTTCGAGGGCCGCTTCCCCATTGCGATACAACTTGCCGTCCTTGACTTCAACGACATCGCCGGCCTGGGCAACCACCCGCTTGATCAGGGCGGCCTTGTTGTCGTAGCCCGCCGCCAGCAGGGCCTCGGGCGGATGGAAGACCACGATCGTGCCGAGGGGCAGGGACTGGCCCAGTTTCGGCCGCACTTTCTCAACAAGAACCCGGTCCTGGAGCTCCAGGGTGGGCAGCATCGAGCCCGAGGGGATCCAGCGCGGTTCGACCACGGCCCAGCGCAGCAGCAGGGCCAGGGCTAGCCAAAGCCCCAGGGACACCCACCAGGGCATGGCTGCTGCCGGGATCGGGGCTGCTGCCGGGATCGGGGCTGCTGCCGGGATCGGGGCTGCTGCCGGGATCGGGGCTGCTGCCGGGATCGGGGCTGCTGCCGGGATCGGGGCTGCCGAAGGGCTTGCTGCTGCCGCCTGGTCGGCTGGCTCGGGGGGAACTGGGGCCATCGGCGATCGCGGGCTAGGGGGCAAAGGTGCGGGGCCCTTCCGGCGCTTCAGCATGATCGGCTGATCCTCACCACCCTTCGCCGCGGTGCTGGCTGCCCCAACTCCCCCAACGGCTGAGGCCAATCTCCGGGCCGCCCTGGGCCTGTTGCTGGCCCTAGGGCGCCAGGGGCTGGAGCGGCTGGTGCTCTGCCCCGGCAGTCGCTCGGCCCCCCTGGCGGTGGCGGCGGGACTACTCGAGCCCGGGGGCCTGCATCTGTTCACCGCCGTGGATGAACGGTCGGCGGCCTTCTTCGCCCTCGGCTTGGGCCGGGCTGCCGGTGTGCCGGCAGCGGTCGTCACCACATCGGGGAGTGCCGTGGCCAACCTGCTGCCAGCCGTGGTCGAGGCGGATCGGGGTGCCATTCCCCTGCTGCTGCTGAGCGCCGATCGGCCGGCCCGGCTCAAAAACCGGGGTGCCAACCAGACCGTCAACCAGGAGGAGTTCCTGGCCCCCTGTTGTCGCCTGCTGCTGCAGGCCAGCCCATACGGTTTGGCCCAAGAGGATGGCGCCAGCCTGGAGTCCCTGGCCAGGCGGGCCTGGCAGGCCTGCCTCGGCAGTCCCGCCGGACCCGTGCACCTCAACCTGCCGTTCGAGGAGCCGCTCCACATTGGCGCCGAGGCCTTGGCGCGCCTGGCGGCGGAATCGGCCGGGGCTTGGGCCGATCGGCTGGTCCAGCAACCGGCCCAGCACCCTGTTGAGATCGGGGTCCCGGTGCTGGCTTCCTGGGCCGCAGGGCCGGGGTTGGCAGGGGGTGTGGCGCCGTTGGCGCAACCGGCCCTGACGACGCCAGCCCGGGGTAACCAAGATCCGATGGTGCTTAAGCGCGGGACGGACACCCGGAGAGCGAGCGCTTTAGGGCTGGCTGACGATGGGATTCCCCTGCTCGATCCCGATCGGGCGGGGCTGGTGGTGGCCGGCCCCTGGCGGGGCACGGCAGGGCAGTTGGAGCGCTTTGCCGCGGGCCTGATCCGCTGGCAGCGCCGCAGCGGCTGGCCGGTGCTCGCTGATGGGCCCTCGGGCCTGCGGGGCTGGCCGGAGCTGGTCACGATTTCGGCCTACGACCTGCTGCTGGCTGATGCGGCTCCCGATCTGGCCCCGGGCCAGCTGCTGCGGCTTGGTCCCCTGCCCGCCAGCCGGCGCCTGCAGCAGTGGTTGGCGGCGGCCAGCGGCCCCCAGCTGCTGATCAGCGAAGGTGATCCCCGCAACTGGGATGGGGCGGTCGGTGATCCCCTGCGCTGGAGCCAGGGGTTGGTGGCCTGGCTCGATGGCCTGCCCGAGGAGCTTTGGCACGGGTTGCCTGCGGCTGGGGCCCTGGCCCAGGGCGCCCATTGGCTCGCCGCCGAAGCGGGCGCCCAGGCCTGGTTGGACCGCCAGCTGCCGGCCATGGGCCCGCCGAACGAACCGGCCCTGGCTCGGGCCCTGGGATCCCTCCTGCCCCCTGGGGTGCCCTTGATGCTGGCCAGCAGTAGCCCCGTCCGGGACTGGGAGAGCTTTAGCGATCCGGGCGGGCCCCAGCGGCGGGTCTATGGCTTTCGCGGGGCCTCGGGCATCGATGGCACCCTGTCCATGGCCTGCGGCCTGGCCGAGCTGGAGGGACGGCTTGTGTTGCTCACCGGCGATCTGGCCCTGCTGCACGACAGCCATGGCTGGCTTTGGAAGCCCCAGTTGGGCGGCCAGTTGACCGTGGTGCTGGTCGAGAACGGTGGCGGCGGCATTTTTGAACAGTTGCCGATTCGGTCCGGGCCAGCCCCCCTAAGCGGAGCAGCCACCGCCCTAAGCGCAGCAGGCACCGCCGCCTCCCAGCCGGGCCGGCTGGATTTCGAGCGCCTGTTTGCCATGCCCCAGGCCGTCAGCCATGGGCCCTTGGCGGAGGCCTTTGGCGTGCCCTGGCGCCGGCTGGGCGGGCTGGAGGACCTGGCCGACGGCTTGGCCTGGGCGGCGGGGGAGCCCCTGGCCCTGCTGGAACTGCGCACGGACCGCCAGGCCGATGCGGCCCTGCGGCAGGCCCTCCGCCAGGGCTGGCGATCGGGAGGGGCCTGATCCCCCCAAAGCAGGAAAAGCCATTGGCCGCAGCAGGGTTCGACGGCCCGTCCCCAGGGGTTTGGGCGAGCCCCCTGCCAGCCTCGCGGGTGCAGCTGGCGGTGACGGGCGCTTGCCTAGGTGGGCAGGCCAGGGCGCTTGGGAGCTGCGGCGCAGAATGGTCCGACCGCCAATGCTGGGCTGATGGCTTCTGTGGTGCCGTGGATCCCGCAGGGGAGTTATTCAGACATCCTGTTTGATCTCAGTGAGCAGGGCATCGCCCGCATCACGATTAACCGGCCCGAGAAGCGCAATGCCTTTCGGCCCCGCACCGTCAGCGAGCTCTACGACGCCTTCTCGCGCGTGCGCGACAACCCGGCGATTGGCGTGGTGCTGTTCACCGGCGCCGGCCCGGCTGCCGATGGGGCCTACGCCTTCTGCGCCGGCGGCGACCAGAGCGTGCGCGGCGACGGCGGCTACGTGGATGACGAGGGCCTGCCCCGGCTCAACGTGCTCGACCTGCAGCGCCTGATTCGCAGCCTGCCCAAGGTGGTGATCGCCCTGGTGGCGGGCTATGCCATCGGCGGCGGCCAGGTGCTGCACCTGCTCTGCGACCTGAGCCTGGCTGCCGAGAATGCCGTCTTCGGCCAGACCGGGCCCCGGGTGGGCAGCTTCGATGGCGGCTTTGGCGCCGGCTACCTGGCCCGGGTGGTGGGCCAGCGCAAGGCCCGGGAAATCTGGTTCCTCTGCCGCCAGTACGGAGCCGAGGAGGCGCTGGCCATGGGCCTGGTCAACCAGGTGGTTCCCCTGGAGCAACTCGAGGCCGAGGGGGTGCGCTGGGCCCGGGAGGTGTTGGGCCACAGCCCCACGGCAATCCGATGCCTCAAAGCGGCCTTTAATGCCGAGACTGATGGCCTGGCCGGTCTTCAGGAACTGGCCGGCCAGGCCACCCATCTCTTTTATCGAACCGAAGAAGGTCAGGAGGGACGCAATGCCTTTCTGGAAAAACGGCCGCCGGACTTTTCGGCTTCGCCCTGGCTGCCCTGAGCTGGGCGGCGCCAGAGCCCCTGGCCTAGGCCGGAGCTGGCTGGTTGCTGTGGGCTTGGGCCGTCCCCTAGGGCGGGGGCCAGGGCGGGGGCGCCGGCCCCGGGTTCGAGCTGGCTGGGGCATCCCGGTCCTGCTGGGGTCCGCCTTGGCCGCGGCGATGTCCGGGGCGATGTCCGGGGCGATGTCCGGGGCGATCGCCGGTGGACTGGCCGGTGGACTGGCTGAGGTTCAAACCCAGCCCACCCAAGCGGCCTTTCCGCTCCTGGAGCCAGGTCCGCTCCCCCAGGAGAACCTGGCCAGACCCGTCAGGCCGGTTCCAAGCCTGTTCGAGCTGCCGCCAGCCCTGCTGCACCGCCAGGGTCGCCAGTTGGTGCTGCAACGGGGCAAGCGGCGGCTGTTGCTGCTCGAGGACGGGCTGCTGCTGGAGCAGTTCCCGGTGGCTATTGGCCGGCCCGGCTGGGAGACCCCCCTGGGCTCGTTTGCGGTGCTGGAGAAGATCCGCAACCCGACCTGGCAGCATCCCCAGCGCTCCCTCACGATTGGCCCTGGGCCCAACAACCCCCTCGGCAGCCGTTGGATCGGTTTTTGGCGGGATTGCAACCTGCGCAAGCCCTGGGAGGGGGTGAAGCCCCTGGCGCTACCGAACTGCGCCACGGTCGGTTTCCATGGCACCCCCCAACGGGGCAGCGTTGGCCGGGCCGTGTCCCATGGCTGCGTGCGCCTCTATGACGAAGATGTGCGACGGCTGTTTGAGCAGGTGGAGGTGGGAACTCCGGTGACCGTGGTGCCCTGAAGCGAGAGGGGGGGGGTGGCCCGGGGGGACTCCGAAGGCCCCCCGTAGAGTTGGGTCCTTCCGCCTGTGCCGCCATGCGCGTGCTGTTCGCCGCAGCCGAATGCGCCCCGATGGTCAAGGTTGGCGGCATGGGGGACGTGGTGGGATCCCTGCCGCCCGCCCTCGCCCGCCTCGGCCATGACGTGCGGCTGATCATGCCGGGCTATGGCCGGCTCTGGAGCAAGCTTGAGATTCCGGCGGAACCGATCTGGCGGGCCCACACCATGGGCACGGATTTTGCTGTCTATGAAACGCGCCATCCCCAGAACGGTCTGCCCCTCTATCTGATCGGCCATCCGGTCTTCGATCCCGAGCGGATCTACGGAGGCGAAGATGAGGATTGGCGTTTCACCTTCTTTGCCAGTGCCACGGCGGAATTTGCCTGGCATGTTTGGAAGCCCGAAGTGCTGCACTGCCACGATTGGCACACCGGCATGATTCCTGTTTGGATGCACCAGGATCCAGAAATTAGCACCGTTTTTACGATTCATAATCTCAAGTATGTAGGCCCCTGGCGCTGGAAGCTGGATCGCATGGCCTGGATTCCCTGGTATATGCAAGGGGATAACACGATGGCGGCCGCATTGCTCTATGCCGATCGTATTAATGCCGTATCCCCGACCTATGCCGAGGAAATTCGCACCGCCGAATATGGCGAAAATTTAGACGGTTTGCTCAATTTTGTTAGCGGTAAGTTACGCGGCATTCTCAACGGCATCGACCAGGACGATTGGAATCCGCTGAGCGATCCCAGCCTGCCGGCTAATTTCTCCGCCGATGACCTCGCCGGCAAGGCGGTTTGCAAACGGGCCCTGCAGGAACGGATGGGGCTTGCTGTTAACCCAGGCACCTACCTGATGGGCCTGGTCAGCCGGCTCGTTGACCAAAAGGGGGTGGACCTGCTGCTCCAGGTGGCTGAGCGGGTGCTGGCCTATTCCGACAGCCAGTTTGTGGTGCTTGGCACCGGCGATCGCAATATCGAATCGGGCCTGTGGCAGATGGCCGCCCGCTATCCCGGTCGCTTCTCGGTGTTTCTCACCTATGACGACGCCCTGTCGCGCTTGATCTATGCCGGCAGCGATGCCTTCTTGATGCCCAGTCGTTTTGAGCCCTGCGGCATCAGCCAGCTGCTGGCCATGCGCTACGGCTCGATTCCGGTGGTGCGTCGGGTCGGCGGTCTGGTGGACACGGTGCCCCCCCATGATCCGGCTAACCACAGCGGCACGGGCTTCTGCTTCGACCGCTACGACCCCCTCGATTTCTATACCTCGATCGTGCGGTCCTGGGAGGCCTTCCGCCACCAGGACAGCTGGCGCGAATTGCAGCAACGGGCCATGGGCGCCGACCACAGCTGGAGCCGCTCCGCCCGGGACTACGACCAGATGTACCGGGAGGTGCGGGGCGTCAAGGAACCCACCCCCGATGCCTTTGCCGTCGAGCAGTTCTCCCGCGGACAGGATGCGGACCCCAGCCGGGCCGGATCCCTATCCTCCGACCAGGGACCGATCCAAACCAAGGGCCAGACCAAGGCCGAGGTCGAGGCCACCCTCTCGCGGCTCAATCCCCTCTCCCTGTTGCGGCGTCGCAGCAATGGCTGATCTCGAGTAGGCCGCCATGGCGCCGATCGCGCCCGAGGACCTGCCGGCAGCCAACCTGCCGGCCCCCTACCGCAGTCCCTGGTCGCTCCTGGCTGGTGATTTGGTCGCCGTTGGCGCTGACCTGGTCCTGCGCTGGCGCGAGCTTTGGCGGCGCAACCGACAAGGGCAGTTGCCTTGCCCGCGGTTTTGGCCCGCGTCCATGGCGGCCAGTTTCTGGCCTTTGGCGCTGGTGCTGGCCCTTGCCTTGCTGGGGTCGTGCCTTTGGCTCGGGGCCCGGCCTGGAGCGTCGCCGGCGGCCGTTCCACCCGGGTTGAACGCCAGCGGGCCAGCCAGCCTTGGATCCCCTGGCTTGGAGCCGCCGGGCCCTGATCCCCAGGCCCCGAGCCGGGCCCAAACCCCGGGCTCGCTCCAAACGGAGCTTGGGCCCCAAGCGCCCGATCCCGGCGGTCCTGGGAGCGAAAGCAAAGCCTCGGGAGCGCCCCCGGGCCCCGGGCCCAGCCCCGTTGCGGGCTCCCCTGGTTCGCCCCCGGCCTCGGGTTTGGAGATTGGGCAGGCCCCCCCGGGCGCCGGCGCCCGGGCGCGGGGGCCGCGCCCGCGGGGGGGGGGCCGCGGGGGGGGGGGGGGCGGAGGGGGCGGGGGCG
>Ga0310335_100074_pt1 | contig 26885 bp, 27 predicted proteins | sample LakMicMISRFREDD7_FD_195549 | JGI IMG/M metagenome (GOLD analysis project Ga0310335, IMG submission 195549) | Enriched freshwater cyanobacterial communities from Lake Michigan, Michigan, United States - MI23.SRF.RED.D7 (v2) (version 2) | ecosystem: Environmental > Aquatic > Freshwater > Lake... | reverse complement strand
AATGAGGGGGGTGGGCAGGGGACGGTGTTGGGGTTGCAGTTGGCCGAACATGGCCTCGAGCCGCTGGGCTGCGAGCGCTGGCAGCGGCTGTTCGTGGCGGCGCCAGACGCTGCGCGCCATCAGCACCCGTTCCCCCCGTTCCAGGGCACCGCGCCCCCGAAGCCAGTCCTGGCGGGATCCATCACGCACATCGCAGCGGAGCCAGAGGTCTTCACCGCGGCCAAAGGATTGCTGGGCTTGGGCCAATAGCAGCTCCGTGGCGCCACCAATCAGGTGTTGCCAGCCCGGATGAACCGTAAGTTCCACGTCATGGCCCCCACCGGCGTGCTCCCCAACCCAGCGCACTCCTGCAACAGCCTCATCCCGAATCCCATCGACCAAAATCCAGCCCTTGCGATGGCTTTGATCGAGCAGGTCTTCGACCCGCCGATCCAGTAGTTGGCGGAGTTGGGCAGGGCAAGCGGCCTGCTCCAGGTGCCAGAGCAGGCCCCCGGTGCGCCGGTTGAGTTGGCGCAGTTGTAAGGAACCAAGGGCTGGGCTGTTCCCCCTTTGCGCCTCGTTGACGCCAGGCCAGCACCACAGTTGATCGGTGCGCAGGGGTTGGAATCCTTGCTCTCGCAGCAAGGCCAGGCGTTGGGAATCAAGGCTGGAGGCCGTTGCCATCCAGCTGGTGGCATCCTTGGCCTGGTGGATGGCTTCCCGCAGCAGGGTTGTAGCCAAATCCCTCTGACCGATGGGGTTCACAAGGCGTAGGTGCTGCACTTGCCAGCAACTGCCGCTGCGGTTGAGTCGGCTGGTCACAATCAGCCCAAGGGGATTGTGCTCGCTAAAGGCGACAAGCACCAACGGTGCAATGGGCTGGCGGGCGGCGAGGGCGTGGATCAGCCTCTCCGGTAGCCCGAGCCAAACGGCCCGTTGCAGCACGCTCTGGAGCGGAAGGAACGTTGGATCACTGAGCAAGGGCAGGTGCCAGCCCGCCAGGGGCTCCAACCGCCAACTTGTGGCGCATGGGGCTCCTGGAGATTGGGTTGGGTCTGGCTCAACCGCCATGGGGGTGGTTCCAAAGGGACCCTGAACCCCAAGTCTATCGAGCTCGATCGAAGTGGATTGGTTGAACTCGCCTAGGTTCCGCGAACCAGCACCAGGGGAGTGCGTTCGTTGGCGTTTCCGGCCGGGTTGGGCCTCAGGGCCCGCTCCAGCAGGGCCCCGTCACAACCCTGGCTGGCGGCGAGCACCTTGACCCGGCCCAGGTCGTTCACATCCACAACCGCCACGGCCACGCCCAGGGCCTCAGCCATGTGTTGGCAGAAGTGCCCCGGTTCCTGGGGCCCCATCACCAGGGTTTGGTCATAGGGCGGCGTCGTGCCGGTGATGTCATCAATCAGCCGGGCTTGATCTCCTGCTAGCCGATAAAACCAGCCCTTGAAGCCCAGGACCTTGAGCCCGGTGCCAATCAGCCAGGCACCAAGGATCCGGGCCGGGCCTTCTCTATCAATCAGGCTTTGCATCCCGCAGGCCGTGGCCAAGCTGCTGGTGGGGTGGAACACCCGGCAAAGCAACCGGGCCAGGGCCGAGGGTTCCAGCGTGGCGGGATGGAGGTACTGGCCTTGCATCACCGCCAGGGGTGTTTCGCCAATGGTGAGCACGTCGCCGCTCTGCCAGAGGTGACCGGCATAACGGCGCAACACCTCTTGCGGCTCGTCGAGAACACCGAGGAGGTGGGTGCCAATCGGAAGCACCTGGCAGCGATCACCCTGGCGCCAAGCTGCGGTGTTGGCGTTGATCGGCTCGGGTTTGCGAAGGGGAACAAGGAATCCATCCCGGCGATGCAGGCGACCAAAGGGTCCGTAATTGACCCAGAGCACCTCGATCCAGAGGGTGTCAATGAGTTTCTTGATGGCAATTCCTGGGGCCGCAGTGATGCTGATCTCAAGGGAGGCTCGGGTGCTCTCGCGCCCTTTCACGATGTAGGCGGCCCAATAGTGATCGGGCCTGCTGTCCTCATCGGGATGGAGGGCCACAATCTGGGTTTTCACCTCCAGGTTGCGGAGGTCGCCGTTGCCCAACAAGGTGGGATTCAGGCTGATCTCCGGCACGAACACTTCCATGCGCCGGTGGGGATTGGTGATGGTGATATCCCCGGTGACGGTGATCCCCTGGGGGCTGCACTCGACGTGGAAGGGGCCGGCCTTCAACTGAAGGGGCGAGGCGGGCCTGAGGCGATGGCGGAGTTCAAGCCACAGCAGGCTTAGGCCCAGCAGCAGGGCCGCGAGCAGCAGGAAGTTGAACACCAAGAGCAACGGAACGCGAATCGCCGGAGCGTAATGGGGCCCCTGGCTGGCCTACACCATCTGCTGGGGCTTCACGTAGCGATCGAAGTCATCGGCACTGATTTCCCCCAGCACAAGGGCGGCCTCCCTGAGGCTCAGTTGGTGCTTGTGGGCGTGCTTGGCGATGCCGCAGGCCCGGTCGTAGCCGATGGCTGGGGTCAGGGCGGTGACCAACATCAGGCTTTCGTTCAGCAGCCGCTCAATCCGCTTGGCGTTGGCCTCCAGTCCATCGACACAAAAGGCGCGGAAACTGGTGGCCGCACCGGCCAGTAAGGCGATGCTCTCGAGCATGTTGTGGGCGATCAGGGGCTTAAACACATTGAGTTCGAAATTGCCCTGGCTCGCCCCGAACTGCACAGCCGTGTTGTTGCCCATCACCTGGGCGGCAACCATGGTGAGGCTTTCGCACTGGGTGGGGTTCACCTTCCCCGGCATGATCGATGAACCTGGTTCATTTTCCGGAATAACCAATTCACCGAGGCCGCAGCGGGGCCCGCTGCCGAGCCAACGCACGTCATTGGCGATCTTCATCAGGGATCCGGCCAACACGGTGAGGGCCCCGTGGGCTGCCGCCAGGGGTTCATGGCCTGCCAAGGCTTGAAATTTGTTGGGGGCACTGATGAAGGGCAAGCCCAGGCGCTCGGCTAGCCGCTGGGCAACAGCATCGCCAAATCCCTTGGGGGCATTGAGACCCGTACCCACGGCGGTACCGCCGATTGCCAGTTGATACACCTGGGGGAGGGTGTGCCTGAGGCTCTCGAGGCCGAGCTCGAGCTGGGCGACGTAGCCACTAAATTCCTGGCCCAAGGACAGGGGCACGGCGTCCTGCAGGTGGGTGCGGCCGATCTTCACGATCCCCGCAAACGCCTCACTTTTCTGCTGCAGTGAGCCGATCAGCCGTTCGATGGCTGGAATCAGCTGCCGTTCCAATTCGATCGCTGCGGCGATGTGGAGCGCCGCCGGGAAGGTGTCATTACTGGATTGGCTGAGGTTGACGTGGTCGTTGGGGTGCACCGGACTCTTGCTGCCCATCACGCCCCCGGCCAGCTCAATCGCCCGGTTGGCGATCACCTCATTGACATTCATGTTGGTTTGGGTGCCCGAACCCGTCTGCCAAACCCTCAGGGGAAACTCGGGATCCAAGCGTCCTGACGCCACCTCTTCTGCGGCGGCCACGATCAAGCCGGTGAGCTCTGGATTCAGTTTGCCCTTGGCGGCATTCACTTCGGCGCAGGCCGCTTTGAGCTGGCCGAAGGCATGCACCACCGCCAGGGGCATGGCTTGGCCGAAGGGAAAAAAGTGGATCGATCGCTGGGTCTGGGCGCCCCAGTAGTGGTCCTGGGGAACCTGAATGGCTCCGAGGCTGTCGGTTTCGATCCGATGGCTCAGGTGTGGCTCGGCCATCAGCGGCTGACAACCTCCGCATTGAGTTCGTTGAAACTGACGGTGGTGCTGGTGGTGCCCCCTTCAGACAAGGGGATGCCCGTGGCCATGCTCAAGCCATCGTTGATGCGGTCCACGTCCACCAAGCCGCTGGCGTTGAACACCACCTTTCCATCGCTGTCAAACACCACCACCTGGGGAATGACCCCGCTCCAGTACATGGCCGGATCAGTGGCACCTTCGGTGGCGCGGTTTTGCAGGGGGTCGGTGACCAAGGGAATCAACTCAATCCTGTTGCCCCAGAGCCGTTGTAGTTCGGAGACCACCGGGGAGAACTGCTTGCTCGCGGCATCGTCATCGAGGTAGTAGATCACAGCTGCTGGCCGGTGATCGGCCATGGCCTGGGCGAGGCTGCCCCGGGGGGGCACCAGGGAGCCGTTGCCGGCGTAAAGGGCGTAAATATTGCCGTCGTAGGTGTTGTTCGTCAGGGCGGCGGCGGCAGGTTGAACCCACGCTCCCGTGAGGCCGATCCACAGGGCCAGTAATACACCGAGGAAAATACGACCAGGCAGGCGCAACGGCACGATTTCAGCCCTCAATGTGGGGTCATTGTGGCCTTTAGCCCCGGCTGAGGCTGCGGCCCATGCCCTGGCGGATGCCGCGGCCCACGAGGCCGATGGAACGGCCCACCACTTGGGTTAGGAGCACGACAAACAGATCCCCGAGCCCCTTGATCAGGCTTTGCAGTTGGGGGGCGAGGGCGTCCCGGGTTTCAAGGGAGAGGGTCACCAGCTGCTGCACCAAGCCCAAGTCCCGCAATTCAGCATCCCGGGGTTCGGTGAGGACGACCAAGGCAATACCCCCGGCTTGGAGAGAGAAGAGCGATCGGCGGCTCTCATAGAGGGCGATCGGCCGTACAAACCAGCTATTCCAACGTTGTTGGGCGTTGAGTTGGTTGCGTAGGCGTTCCAAGTTGCGGGTAGCCAGCAGCTCTGGTTCCAGTAGATAGCGACGTAATTCCGGCCAGCTGGCACAACAGGAGAGAACTTCGCTGCTGATCAATTCAGCGCTGCGCACCAACCAATTGGCCAGGAGTTGCTCCAGAAAAAGCACGGCCCGAGGTTCATCCGCCGGCACCAACTGGCCGTCCACCACAAGGGGTTGGCCGTGGACCAGGGCCGCAAGCATGGCCTGGGATTCCGGTAGTTCGGGGTCGGAGCCAGCCAGGTCGCTGCCTTGGATCAGGGCCTCGGCCACCCCCTGGAGGCTCCCTTCGCGGGGCAGTTGGACGTAGGGACTGCTGGTGGCCCTGAGGGCCTGTTGGCGGATTTCCAGTTGGAGCTCGTCCCAGCGGGCCTGAAGTTGCTGCCCGTGAAGTTGTTCGGCTACCAGCTGGTGGCGAACCCCGTCACAGTGCTCAAGGAGGGCAAGCATGAGGTCGCGGCGCCTTTCTGCACAAAGGCCTTGGAGGGCTAGAAGCTGGCCGCTTTGGTTGGTGAGGGCCCCTTGGGATGCGGCTTCTAGGCGGGCCCGAAGGGTATGCCAAATCCCTTCGGCACTGGGGGAGGGCAGGTTCAGTTGGGTGCCAAAACGGGCCTGGGGCAACGGCTTTGAGAAGGCGGTCGGAGCTACCGCCACCAGGGAGTCCAGGGGTCCCCAAAGCAGCAACAGGCAATGGCGTGCTGCCCGCAGTTCCCTCAGGCGGCCCTGGAGGAGCAGCAGGCTGATCACCCCCTGGGGCGGAGGGTTGAGCAGGGTGCGGCAGCCGTCAAGATCAGCATCAATTTGCTTGAGCCCGCTGAGCAGAAAGCGATGGCCAAGACCCAAGCCCGTCGGCATTGCGAAGGGATCTGGGGCCGGGCCATCGGCGAGGGCCACCACCCGGCCTCCTGCGCTCAACGTGACGATCGCCTCCAGCAGCTGGTGGGGTTCAGGCGCTTCCAAGAGGCCGGCCACCGACAACTGCAGCAGCTGGGCTGTCGGGTGGGTCTGGCCCTGGGGAAGCAGCAGCAGGAGCGGAGCGGGGTGCCAACGGCTGCGCAACTGCTCCAGTTCCCGCTCCAGGCTGGCCAGGGTTGCCACGCTGCCCGGATGCCAGATCACCAGTTGGGGCTTGCCCGTTAGCTCTTCGGGCTTGGTAGCCACGCGATAACCAGCTTCAGGGGCCTCCAGCAGTCGGGTTAGCCCCTCGCGCAGCAGCGGTTCGGCAAACAGCAGCAGCTGCGACGGCACACACCCAGGTCAAACGTTGGCCCAAGGTAACCAGCTTGTCCCAGTTTCTCCAGGGGGTCTGGCAGTGATCGAGGCCAGCTTCTGGGTTAAGCCTGGCGGCGGCGCCCATTCAGGCTGAGGCTGTAGCTCTCGATGGCAAAACCGGTTCGCTGTTCAATTTGGGCTAACAAGTCGGCGGGAAGTTGAACGTCGAGGTCTTGGATCGCCCCGGAATCGATGCAGGTGAGGTGGCTGTGGGGATCGCTGCGGTAGCCGTAGAGCCTGCCGCTGGCCCGGTCCAGGCACTCGATCACCCCGGTGGATTGGAGCGCTTCCAGGTTTTGGTACACCGAGGTGTGTCCAATGTTGCGTCCTTGATTGTTGAGCTTTTCAAAAATGTCCCGGGCGCTCAGGTGGCTCTTTTCGACCCAAAGCAGATCGAGCACCATGCGCCGTTGACGACTCAACCGCATGCCCAAATCGCGGCAACGCCGGTAGACATCGTCCACGGAGGTGGGCAATTCTTCTAGCGACTGGATCTGGGTTGATGGGGTGCTGGCGCTCACGCGACACACCTGCGAAGGCTTGGACTAGTTATAGGCCAAGCCGCAAGCTGGCTGGTTTGTTTTCCTTAGTGCCTCTGGCTGGGCCCTAGGCCAGGTTCGAGTCGATGGGGTCCTGGAGCCGCCCATCGCCAATGGCCTGGATAGCTTCAGCCAAGTCCACCCGACCGTCGTAGAGGGCACGGCCCACGATCACCCCCTCGATGCCCAACGGAGCCAGGGCCAGCAGGGAGAGCAGGTGTTCCAAGTTGCCGATGCCGCCGGAGGCAATTACGGGCACGGCACTGGCTTCAGCAATAGCCCGTAGGGCCTCCAGGTTTGGGCCCGCCAGGGTGCCATCGGTGGCGATATCGGTGCTGATGATCGCTGCAATGCCGCTGGTGTTGAACCGCTTGGCCAGGGCCGTGGCCTCGGTGCTGCTCTCTTCGATCCAGCCCCGGGTGGCCACCTTGCCGTTTTTGGCATCAATGCCCACCACGATTTTGCCCGGATAGGCGGCGGCCAGTTCATCCACCAGTTCCGGCTGTTCCAGGGCCACGGTGCCCAAAATGACCCGATCCAGTCCGCAGCCCAGCAGTTCTGCTGCCCGGTCAGCCGTTCGCACCCCTCCACCCAGTTGCACCGGGATGGAAAGGGCACTGGTGATCGCTTTCACCGCCCCATCGTTCACCGGTTCGCCACTTTTCGCCCCATCCAGGTCGACCAGGTGCAAGCGCTGGGCTCCTTGGTCCTGCCATGCCAGGGCTTGGGCCACGGGGTCATCGGAAAAGCGGGTCACCTGGCCGTAGTCGCCCTGGTGTAGCCGTACGCAGTGCCCGTCCAGCAGGTCGATGGCGGGAATGATCTGCATGGGTCTGGCCAGCTGCTGCCAGCCAGGCTGCCAGAGGCTCCGTTGCCGCAACTCCACCACCAGCACCACCAGGCGGAAGCGGCGATTGAGAACGGCTTCTAGCTCCAGGGCCTTGGCTGGGCCCTTGCCCCGTTCGCCGAGGCGGCGGAAGTGGCGATAGCCGCAGGTCTGCTCGAGCAGGGGCGGTTGGGCTGTCCAATTGGAGCTGAGCAGCATCGGACCTTGGACGTTTTGAATGGTCTCCAGTCTCAGCGGCTAAGGCCTGGCACCCATGAAGATCCTGGTGATGGGCGGAACCCGCTTTGTGGGCAAACCCTTGGTCGATCACTGGCTCCAGGCCGGCCATCACTTGACCCTGTTCACCCGGGGGAAGAATCCCATTCCCCCGGGCGTGGAACACCTGGTGGGCGATCGCACCAGTGCCGCTGGCTTGGAGCAGCTTGCCGGCCGCAGCTTTGACGTAATCGCCGACACGTCCGGCCGCAGCCTGGAGGATTCCAAGGGGGTGGTTGAGCGCACGGGCAGCCCAAGCCACCGGTTTCTGTATGTGAGTTCGGCTGGTGTGTATGCCGACAGCAACCTGTGGCCCCTCCACGAAGACAGTCCGACGGATCCCGCAAGTCGCCACGCCGGTAAGGCGGAAACCGAAGCTTGGCTGCGCAGCCAGGGGATCCCCTTCACCAGTTTCAGGCCCACCTACATCTACGGACCGGGGAACTACAACCCTGTGGAGAGCTGGTTTTTTGATCGGATTGTCCATGGCCAGAGCATCCCCCTGCCTGGCGATGGCAGCACCATCACCCAACTCGGGCATGTTCAGGATTTAGCTACGGCCATGGCCCGCTCGATCGAGGTGGATGCGGCCGCCAATCGCATCTACAACTGCACCGGCGCCCAGGGCATCACCTTCCTTGGCCTGGTGGAAGCCGCGGCCCGGGCCTGTGGCAAGGATCCTTCAACCGTGGAGATTCGCAGCTTCGATCCGGCCCGTTTGGATCCCAAGGCCCGCAAGGCGTTTCCTTTAAGGCTGGCCCATTTCCTGACCGACATCCATCGGGTGCAGCGGGAGCTGGCTTGGCAACCGGCCTTTGATCTCGATCGCGGCCTGGCCGACAGCTTCACCAACGACTACGCCAAGCGCATGCCTACGACGGTTGATTTCAGCTTGGATAGCGCCCTTCTCGGCTGATTGCCAGAGGATCTGGGTCTCAAGCTTTGCGCAAATAACCAAAGGCCGAACTGAGAGCCAGCCCCAAAGACGGCCAGAACAGCCACCAGCCCAGCCCGTGCAGCCAGCCCGCCAGGGATGGTGAGATCCCGAGACCCGCTCCCCAACTCGCCGGCCACAGCAACAGCAGCAGTGCTGCAAATTGCAAAATGGTTTTGGCCTTGCCACCAAGGGATGCCGGGCCTCCTGAGCTCTGGTTAGCCCGCCAGCCTGAGATCAGCAGCTCGCGGGCCAGCAGGAGCCACACCGCCCACAGCGGTAGGCCCCCACTGGCTCCAAGCCAGAGCAAGGGAGCTGAGATCAGGATTTTGTCGGTGAGGGGATCGAGCCTGGCGCCCCAAACCGATCCGCCACCGGCCCTGCGGGCCAGCCAACCATCGGCGGCATCACTGAGGCCACCCAGGGCGAGCAAGATCCAGGCCAGGGCTGGCTGGCCGGCTGCCAGCGCCAGCAAAAGCGGCAATCCCACCAGGGCCCGACCCACCGTGAGGGCATCGGCGAGTTTGCGCATGCTGGTGGCCCCCATTCAATTGCCCAGGCTCGGCCCCAGAATGCCTGCAGTTCAGCAACTTGGCCCGTGGTGCAACAGTCGGTTTCCGCAGTGATGTCAGCCCCGGTGTTGACGGTGACGGCGGATAGCCTCCTGCAACAGGCCGTTCAGCTCATGAGCGACCACCACATCAGTGCCCTGCCTGTGGTGGATGGAGACGGAGTGCTGGTGGGTGAACTCACCGAGCAAGACCTCATGGTTCGCGAAAGCGGGTTCGATGCGGGCCCCTACGTGATGCTGCTTGACTCCGTGATCTATCTGCGCAATCCCCTCCAGTGGGACAAGCAGGTTCACCAGGTCTTGGGCAACACCGTTGGTGAAGTGATGAGCCACCAGCCCCACACCTGCAGCAGCGAACTTTCCCTGCCTTCGGCCGCCAAATTGCTCCATGAGCGCAGTACCCAGCGCCTGTTTGTGCTCAACGACCAGAAACATCCCGTGGGCGTGTTGACCCGGGGCGACGTGGTCCGTGCCCTTGCCGCTGCAGGCTGAGCGAGGGGCTTGAAAGCGGGTTAAGGCGCTGAAATTAGGGCGGCGCTGGTAAGGCCGGCGGTGGGGGAGCCCCCGGGCTTGCGGCCCCTACGGTGGGGCCAGGGTCAGTCTCCGCTCGGTTGCCCTCCGGCAGGCTTGCTCCATCGCCATCGCTGGCGGTTGGGAGGATAGGAGGCGCGTCGAGTTGGGCACCGTTGGGCAGCAACAGCGGGGCTGGCAAATCGGCAGGTAGGCCGAGGCTGTTGATCCCAGGGGCCGAATCGTCTCCAGCTTTGTTCGCTTCCGCCTGACGTTGTTGAAGCGCCAGGGGATCGGCGCTGATCGGCGTTTCCCGAAATGGGGCGTTGGCGCCAGGTTTTTGACCATCACGGCCCCGGGGAGCCCAGATCAGCCGGGCGATGGGTTCCACGCCCCGTTCCATCAACCGGTTGAACCCTGCCAGGGCCCGATCCACCAGTTGGCCCCCCAGGGTTTGGCCGCACTGGAATGGATTGCCGCAGCCCTGGGGCCCGCTGGCGCTGGCCAATTGGGTAAGGAGTGAGCCCTGCAAGGCCGAGGAACGGCTACTGAGCCGCAGCAGGTAGGGCACATGCACAAAGCTTGTGGCCCCACCGCTGATCCAATTGGCATCGGCATCACTGAAGCCCTTGACCCCAGGGATGATGAACCTGCTCTTTGAGGCGTGGTCAGGCAGATAGGCGGCCCGCAGGCCCCGGCGACGAGCGAGGTCGCGGGTTTGCTCGAGGGTGAGGCCATCCCGGCTCATCAACACCTCGATGCGGCCATCGGAACGCAGTCCGTAGGCCATGCGAATCCGGGGCAGGAAATAGCGGATCTGCTGCCCCATGCTGATGCTGTAGGCGCCTTTGTAGGCCGCAGGGGGCTGTTCCAGGTCGTTGTAGAGGCTGTGCAGCCCCCCCACGAAGGACTCGAATTCCTGGGCGCGGGCGGGGGTCAGTTCTCCGTAACCAAAGCTGACGCTACCGTCGTGGCGGATGCCCATAAAGGCCCGTTGGCGAGCCGCCGTGCGGTTACGGCCCCGCCAGATGCGGTCGCCGAATTTGATATCTCCTAAGGGAACCGTGGTCTCCTTGCCCAGCCCATCCACCTGGCGCTCGTACATCGGCCCAGAGAAAAAGGCCAAGGCCGAGCGGTCCTTAAAGGCCTGTTGCTCCCGGTCCCAACCCTCCAGCAAATCAATCTTCACCGCCCGGGGATCAAAATCCAAGGCGTAGGTTTCGCTATCGGGGAGATAGCGAAAGGGCAGGCCATCGGCGGCGGTGACGAGCGGTGCCCCCCCCTGGCGCTTGGCCTCTGGCAACGGCGGGGCAATGGCAACCAGGAAGACCAAGAACCCCGCGGGAATGGCCACGATGAGGGAACGTTTGCGCTTCCAAACCGGCCGTTTGGCGGATCGTCGTAACTGGCGCAGGTCAAGGGAGCCTGGCCCAAGACCACTGCCCTGGCTGGCCTTGGCTTGGGTTTCGGGCGCTAGCGGGGTGAGGGTTTCCACGGAGGAGGGTTACCACGACACGACGGCGGCTTGAGCCAGCGGCCAGAGGAGATCACGTTGGGAGCCGATGGCACCCGCCGTCAAGTAAGCCCCATGCCCCTGCGATAGGCAGGTCGCGCTTGGGTGGCCGTGATCGTTGCCCGCACATGGGGGTAGGACTCCAGGTCCAGCTGGGGAAAAAAGAGCGGCAGGTAGGCCAAATAGGCATTCACGGCACAGTCCGCCACACCCCAACTCCCCGGCTCACCCCCCATCAGCGACCGTCCTTCAGCCAGCTGTCCATCCAGCACCTCCATGAGCCGCGGGAACTCCTTGTCCCGGTTAGCAGGCACAAACAGGGCCACGGCCAGGGTGGCATTGGCAAACAAGATCCATTGGGCAGCTAGGGCCCGCTTGGCGGCAGCTTCCTCGCCGTTGCCATCGAATTCATGGCCATGGCGATCGGCCAGGTGCAACAGGATGGCTCCGCTTTCGAACAGGGTCAGCGGACCGCCACCGGGGGCTTGCAGGCTGCTGTCCACCAGGGCTGGCAGCTTGGCAAAGGGGTTGATGGTTTTAAAGGGAGGTTGCTTGTGCTCACCTGCTTCCATATCCACGTGATGCCAGGTGTAGGGAATTCCCCTCTCCTCCATGTACCAGCGGGGCATGGAGGCGCGGCTGCGGGCGCCGCCATAAAGGGTGAGGCTCATCGCTGTTAACAAACCGTTCAAAGCATCATCAGCACGGGGTGCCACTTGGTGGGGCTACTTGGCACTGGCTCCGGCGATAATTCCTGGATCCAACCCCACCGATGCCATGACCATTGCCCTGCTGGTTGCCCTGGCTGGTTCCCTGGGCCTGATGGCCTTCATCGTTAAAAAACTCGAGAAGGCCGTCTAGGCACTCATGGCCAGCATTTTCTGAATCGGTGCTAGGGCCTTGAGCCGCAGCTGCTCTTCCAGTTCGATGGCTGGAGAGAGTGTTTCCAAACAGCGCCAGACCTTTTCCAGGGTGTTGAGGCGCATGTAGGGGCAGGCGTTGCAGCTGCAGCCATCGGCACCTGGAACCTCAAAGAATGTCTTGCCCGGAACCTGCAAACGCATTTGGTGGAGGATGCCGGGCTCCGTGAGCACAATGAAACTGGGCGCGGAGCTGGCGCCAGAGCGGCGCAACAGGGCACTGGTGGATCCGATGAAATCGGCTAAACCGAGCAGGTGCTGCTGGCATTCCGGATGGGCCAGCACTTCGGCTTGGGGATGCTCGAGCTTCAACTGCAGCAAGGCCTGCTCGCTAAAGGTTTCGTGCACGATGCAGCTTCCCGGCCAGAGGGTGAGCTCCCTGCCACTTTGGGATTGCACCCAGCGGCCCAGGTTTTGATCGGGGCCAAACAGGATCGGCCGATCAGCGGGCAGCTGCTTCACCAGGGCCACCGCATTGCTACTGGTACAAATCAGATCGCTCTGGGCCTTCACGGCAGCGGAGCAATTGATGTAGCTGACGGTGATGTGGTCGGGGTGCTCGGCCCTGAAGGCGGCAAAGGCATCGGCCGGACAGGCATCGGCCAGGCTGCAACCGGCATCCAGATCGGGGATCAACACCGTTTTGGCGGGGCTCAAAATTTTGGCCGTTTCGGCCATGAAGTGAACCCCGCAAAACACGATCACCTCAGCGTCGGTGCCGGCGGCCTGACGGGAGAGTTCCAGGGAATCACCGATGAAGTCTGCGATGTCCTGGATGGCCCCCACTTGGTAGTAATGGGCCAGGATCACGGCCTTGCGCTGCCGCTTGAGCTCTGCGATGGCAGCCGGGAGTTCGGCGGCAGGGGGACAGCCGCTGGATGGGCCAGAACTCGGCTGAGGGGGATGGGCAGAGGTGAAAATCAACCGTTGCCTAGCTGATGCAGGATGGAACGAGCCTAGGCATTCGGTGTTAGCAGACTTGAGAATCGCCATCGCCGGAGATCTTCACGGTGCTTGGGACCATTCCGACCACAACTTGCTGGCGATCCTGAAGCCCGATGGGCTCCTGGTGGTGGGCGATCTCAGCGACGGTCACCAACGCATCCCGTCGCTGTTACGCCAGCTCAAGCTCCCGGTGGCTTGCGTTCTCGGCAACCACGACACCGGAAAGGATTCCTCGGGCCGCACCCTGCAGCGCCAAATTGAGGCCCTCGGCCCCCTCCACTGCGGTTGGGGGTTGTGCCAATGGCCGGGTCTCGCCATCGTTGGGGCCAGGCCGGCTTCAGCGGGTGGGGGCTTCCATCTCTCCCAAGCCGCCCTGTCGGCCTTTGGTCCAGTGACCCTCCAGCAATCGGTCGATCGGATCACCACGGCAGCCATGGCTGCCGACTCTGATGTTCCCTTTGTGCTGTTGGGCCACAGCGGACCCACGGGGCTGGGCAGCGAGGCAACGGCCCCCTGCGGCCGCGACTGGAAGCCACCAGCCATGGACTGGGGCGACCAGGACCTGGCCCTAGCGATTCAGCAGATCCGTTGCCATCGCCCCGTCCCCTTGGTGGTGTTTGGCCACATGCACCACGCCCTCAGGCGCGGTCAGGGCGACCGGGTGAGCTTCTGCCGCGACCGGGCCGGTACGGCCTACCTGAATACGGCCTGCGTGCCCCGCCATGGCAGCGATGCCGCCGGTCGTGACCTGCGCCATTTCAGTTGGGTTGAATTTTCAGGCCAGCAGCTGGTCCACGTCAGCCACCGTTGGTACGGCCTGGGCGGCGAGTTGCTCTACGAGGAGCGGCTGTTTGAGGTGCCCATCGCTGCCCGGTTAGACGCTCCCCAGCTGTCGCTGTGCTGATCGTTGCCTGCATCAGTGCCCACGGCTTTGGCCACGGGTCCCGTTCGGCTGCGGTTCTGGCCGCCTTGCACCAGCTGGAACCCCATTGGCGCCTGGTGGTCTCGAGCGCCCTACCGCCTCCTTTTTTGACCATGGCCCTGGACCCGGTGCCGTTTGAACACCGCCCCTGCCAGTGGGATGTGGGCGTGGTGCAAGCCGATGCCCTGGGCGCTGATCCGGAGGCCACCCTGGAGGCCCTGGAACGCTTGGAGCAGCAGCTTCCAGGGCAAATCGAGGCAGAGGCCTCCTGGTTGCGGGCCCAGGGAGAGCCAATCCTGGTGTTGGGTGATGTGCCACCAGCGGCGGCGCTGCTGGCCCAGTGCCTGGGCGCCCCCCTGATTTGGTTGGCCAGTTTTGGCTGGGATGCCATCTATGGCCCCATGGGGCCAGCCTTTGAGCTTTGGACGCAGCAAGCCCATGGCCTCTACAGCCAGGGGCAATTGCTTCTGGCCTGCCCCCTGGCCATGCCGATGGCCTGGGGCATTCCCCAGGTGCAACTCGGCCTGACGGCGGGCAAGCCCCGGCTTCAGGCCGGTGAACTTGCAAGCCAGTTGAATCTTCCCGGCGATCCTGAACGGAGCGTTTTGGTGAGTTTTGGTGGGTTGGGGATCGACTTTGATCCCCGATTGCTGGCCCTCTGGCCAGACCATGTGTTCGTGGGGCCAAACCCAGCTTTGGCCCTCGCACCCAATGGCCGGTTCCTGCCCGAGGGGGTGCGGCCCTTGGAGGTGATGCCCCATTGCCGGCGCCTGATCACCAAGCCCGGATACAGCAGTTTCTGTGAGGCCCTGGAGTTAGGTCTTGGTATCCATGTGGTCCACCGCAACGGCTTTGCCGAGGCGGCCGTACTGGAGCTGGCCCTGCAGCGCCATGGCCAGCACCGGCTGTTGAGCCAAGGGCAATGGCAACGGGGTGAATGGCAACTCGACCACCCCCTGGTTCCTCCCCAGGGTCAACCCTTGCTTGGTGGGGGCTGCGAGCAAGCTGCTGAGGCCATCAGCGGATTCGTGGCAGACGGGCATGGTTTTGCCCTTCAATCGAAGGGTCAATTCTTCGATTGGCACTGAACGCCTCGTGGTTGGTGAGGATGATGGGCAAATTGGGGGCATATCCAACCCTTCTTTTTTAGCAACTTTCTATCCCAATTCTATCTGGGACAACAGCTGAATCCCCTGAGGGTTTTCGTCTGTATAAAGCGCTGCAAATTTGCATCAATGCCGCTTTTTTAGTTGGGGTTTTGTTCTTCGCTTGTTGATTGGTTTGCTTTTATCCCGCCTCCGCTCGCTTGTTGTTTTCACGGTTGCAGCCCTTGCTCCCTACGGCCTAGGGACTGCCCCCGCCCAGGCCCAGGCTGAGCAAGCCAATACTGAACAATTCAGTGCTGACCAACTCAGTACCGAGAAACTCACGACAGAGAATCTCACGACAGTGACAACAAGAACAGAGCTTCTGTTTCGATTGCCCCCGCCTGCGCCGCTGATCTTCGCGATCACCCCGGAGCGTAGGGCCCTGCTCAACACGATCCGCTACGCAGAGGGCACCTGGGCTGGGGGTGATCAAATTGGCTACCGGATCATGTTTGGTGGAGGTCTGATGCCGTCCCTCGATCGCCATCCCGACCGGGTCATCCGCAAATCGGGCTATGCCAGCGCGGCTGCCGGGGCCTACCAATTCATGCCTTTCACCTGGTCTTTGGCCTCAAGAACCCTGGGTCTGGCCGCCTTTGGTCCGGAGGTTCAAGACCAGGCAGCCATCTTTTTGATTCAGCGCCGGGGGGCCCTGCCCATGGCTGATCAGGGTCTGTTTACGCGCCATCTGGCCGCCAAGTTGGCCCCGGAATGGGCCTCGTTCCCCACGCTGGCTGGCAGGAGCTTCTATGGCCAACCCGTGAGGCGTTTTCACGAGCTCAGGCGCTTCTACGAAGACAACCTGGCCCAATTACGCGGTCTTGAGCCGGTAGCCCTGGTGCAAAAGAGCAGTTGTGAGCCTGTCGATTCCCTGTTTTGTCGAGTAGAAGCCCTGCAGCGGCTTCCCTAAGCCCTCAAGGGGCCTTTATGGGTTTACCCACCGTTTGTTGGGCCAGCAGATAGGCCACCACGGTTGAGCCCAGAAAGCCCAGGCTGTTGCGCAAGACTGGCAACAGATCGCTCGTGCGGGTCAGGATTGGCCCCAGGCCTAGGGCCCCAAACAAAATCAGCCACAGGGGCGAGAGCAGCAGCACCCAGGTCCACTCCACGATGCGACCCTCCTTGCGGGGGTAGGCGGCAAAGCCCACAACCAAGCCCCCCAGTATCGAGGTGGCCAGGGTGAGCAGCCACTGCTCCCTGGGTAGACCCGGCACCACCTGGCAGCCCCCCCGTTCCAGGCAGCCTTCGACGGCGCTAAGGGCGTCCACGATGGCCGCATCCTGGCCGTGGTCCTTCACGTAGTACTGGTTGCCATAGCGGGTTTGCAGCTCCACCCAGTAGGTGCGCGGCATCAGGGCAAACAGGGCTTCCCCCACATTGAAATTGAGCAGGTTGCCGCCCCGCTCATCGGCTACGAGAAGCAGGCTGCGCTCATCAAGATTCCAGAAGCTCTTCACCGCCTGGCCGGGGGTGCGGTCGTACTGGGTCAGCACCCGCAATTTCCAGCCAGTTTCGGCCTCAAATTTGCTGAGATTGCTCTCCAGGCTTTCCCGCTGGGGGTCGGTCAGGATCTTGGCCAGGTCAATCACCGGGGTGGGGTGATCGGGCAGGAGGTCGGGATTGTCGTAGGCCAAAGCCGGAGCAGCTAAGCCTGTGAAGGCCACCAGCAGCCCAGCCATGATCCCAAGCCCCAGGCGCCCCCATTCCCTAACCACCTTTCCCATGCTGCTGCTTCGATAGGAAGGCATTCTCGCCGAGTTCCTGGTCCAGCCGTGATCCAGCCCTCTCCGCCAGATTCGAACCCCACGGCAAATACGGTCGTAAAGGCAGCGGTTGTTCCCCCTTGGCTGCTGGAACGTTTGTTTGAAAAGGGAGGGGAGATCCCCTTCTCCACCTACATGGACTGGGTGCTCCACGACCCCCAGTACGGCGCCTACGGATCGGGTCGCCTGCGCATTGGTCCCCAGGGGGATTTCGTCACCTCCCCGTCGCTGGGTGGCGACTTCTCTGCCCTCTTGGCCCCCCAACTGGTCGAGTGGTTACTGCCCCTGTTGGCCGAGCAGGCGATGGCCACGGGTGAGCGGCTGGCCCTGGTGGAGAGCGGTCCCGGCGAGGGAACGTTGGCCTTGGATCTGGCCCTGGTGCTGGCACGGGATTGGCCCGAGCTGGCCAAGCGGCTCGAACTGGTGTTGGTGGAACCCAATCCGGGCATGGCCGCTCGTCAACGCCAGTTGCTTAGGGCTTGCCCCTTGCCCGTGCGCTGGTCGTCGTTTGAGCAGTTGGCCCTTGCTCCGGTACGCGGGGTTGTGCTGGCCCACGAGGTCCTTGATGCCCTGGCGGTGGAGCGGATCGTGTGGGACGGAACGTCCTGGCGCCAACAGGTGGTGCGGATCAATCTGGTGGGGATAAATGGCGAGGCATCGGCAGCACCCTCGCTCCGGCTTGAACCCGGCGAACCCCTGGAGCCATCCGTGCTCTCCAGGCTCAAGCCCTTGGGACTCCTGGAGCCGAATCCCCAGCGCCCCGAGGGTTGGTGCACGGAATGGCATTGCGCGGTCAGGCCGTGGCTGGACCAATGCGCAGCAGGCCTGAGCCAGGGGACCTTGCTCGTGGTGGACTACGCCCTGGAGGCCTGGCGCTACTACGGCCCCCAGCGCTCCAATGGCACCCTGATGGCCTATCGCCAGCAACAAGCCTGCAGCGACCCCTTGGTGGAACCAGGCACCTGGGATCTCACGGCCCACCTCTGCATCGAAGGCCTATTAATCGATTCGGAAGCCACGGGCTGGCAACCCTTGGGCCACTGCCGCCAGGGGGAAGCCCTGCTGGCCTTGGGCTTGGCAGAGCAGCTCCATGGCCTGCAAAAACTACCGTCCAGTGGCTTACGGGAAGCCCTCGCCCGGCGCGAGGCCCTGCTTCGCTTCGTGGATCCAGGGGCCCTGGGGGATTTTCGCTGGCTGGCCTTTGGCCGTGGTGTGCCAAACCAGATGCCGCGCTTCAGGCAGGAGCCTGGCCCGCCAACCAATCGCTAAGGGAGCTGGCCGGCTGACTTTGACTACTAGTGATTTCAATAATTTGACCGATTGCAGCGGGCGATTCCAAGGCATCCAGGCAAACCCGGGCCACCAGCCGGCGGGGAATGCTGTTGCTTTCCTGCTGATCGGCACCGGTAAAACGAATCCCCTGCTCTTCGAGCCCAGCCTCGTTCTCGCTCAGGCCCCCAGGACGAACAACCGTGACCTTCAGGCCGCTTTGCTGGAGCCACTGCTCCCCTAATCGCTTCCAGACCAAGATCAAGCCAAACAGGTTGAGGGGGTGTTTCCACCGACCGGCGCAGAGCGAACTCACCAGCACCACCCGCTCGAGCCCCACGGCTTGGCAGGCCCGCAGCTGGTCGCGCACCCCAAAGGCATCCACCTTCATGGGTCCGAAAAGATCTATTGATGGCCGCGCACCAGTGGCGATCACCAACCCATCACAACCGGCCAAGGCGGCATGCAGCGCTTCGGCGGTTCCCAAGTCCAACCGGCAGATCTCGGCACCCTCGAGCCCGACTGGGATGGTCGACTGGGGCCGCACGATCGCGCGCACCTTATAGCCCCGGTGCAGGGCTTCCTGCACCACGCGCCAGCCGGTCTTTCCGGATGCACCTGTTACCGCAAGCAGGGTCATGGCGTCGTGCCTTGGCAATGGCAATGGAAGGGGCCATAACAAGGCTAGGAGTGGGAACCCCCCACCCCATGGACGATCGTTCGCCAAGATAATCCCATCGCCCGCTCGCCAAAATGATTCCCACAAAGCAGCAGATCCTCGCCGCCTCAAGCATTTGGTTAGCGGTCGTGCTCAACGTGGTGCCTGGTTTGGGCACCGGTTACATCTACCAACGCCGTTGGCGGGCCTATTGGATAACCACAGCCACCAGCACTGCCTGGTTGGTCCTTGGGGCGGTGTTGGGCCAGGACGTGGATCCCGTGCTTCAACCCGATGTACTGCAGCAAAACCAGTTGATTGGCTTGGCTGGGCTGGTGCTGGTGGCTGGGGTTACGGCGGTCGAGGCCGCTCGGGCGACGAAGCAGGCCCAAGCGCAAGCGGAAGGCTGAAGATTGGCCCCGCCAGATGGCTGGCCGGCTTGGGTCTCACAATGGGGTTCTTGCTCCACGACCAAGCCATGGGGATCCCGGCAGATTCAGACCAACAAAGGCCTCTGGATCTTTTGAAAATTGCCTGCTGTGTGGCTTGGTCCGATGGCGATATCTGCGTCGAAGAAAAACAATTACTGGATGATCTTGTCTTTCGCTATTTCCCCCTTGAGATTGGCGATTCCAGCCTGGAGGCTGCCGCGAGCCAGTTATCAGCCTGGGCGATGGATCTCTCCGCCCTCGATGAGGTGATTCCCCGGCTGATCAGCGAGGAAGACAAGTTGTTGGCAGTGAAATTTGCCTACATGGTGGCCCGGGTGGGCCAAAAACCAGGCGAACCCTCACAGATTAATCCTGAAGAGAAGAAGGCCTACAGGTATCTGGTCTCTGCCCTTGGCTTGGACGAACGCCAAGTGGAAGAGGTGGAATGGGCTGCCGACAAAGAACTGGAATCCACCAAAGGAATCAAAGGAATCTTTGGCTTTCTGTTTGATGGCCTTTCAACGTGGCCAAGCCAGGATGTTCTGGGCAGCAGCCCGATGTTGTGGCTCTAAATCTTCACTGGCGGGTAGGCCGGCCGCTGCTTCAAGGGCACGGACCCTTGGTTTGGTTTGGCGTTGCTTCCATTGGTTTGGAAAGCCAGGGTTGGGGTCATGGGCTCTCGTTGCGGAGGACTCTGGCGACTTGCCATTAGGGACCACCCTGGTCCGTGCATTCGCTGGTGTCTGTAGCAATGTCTACCGCGATCCTCCACGCCCTGGTCCCTAGCCTTGCGGCCAATGCCAGGCTTCGGCCTAAAACGCCATGAGCTGGAGTGAGCACTGGTATCCGGTGGCCTACTTGGCCGACCTGGACCAACGCAGGCCCACAGCCTTCACGCTGCTGGGTCAAAACCTCGTGCTCTGGTGGGATCGCACGGCCAGCGACTGGCGGGCCTTTGCCGATGTCTGCCCGCACCGACTGGTTCCCCTGAGCGAGGGGCGGCTGAATGACCGGGGGGATCTGGAGTGCCCTTATCACGGCTGGAGCTTTGATGGCCAAGGCCGCTGCACGGCGATTCCCCAAGCGGAGGCTGGGTTGGATCCCGCTTCGCTGCGATCCAACTGCCGCAGCTACGCCACGGCGAGTTGCCAGGGTTTGCTGTTTGTCTTTGCTGGCCAGGCGGACCATGCCGCAGCCGTCCCCCTCCCGCTCGTTCCTGAGGTGGGGGAGCCCGGTTGGCTGGTCCAGGACATCCAACGGGATCTGCCCATGGATGCCCTCACCTTGTTGGAGAACGTGCTCGATGTGAGCCACGTGCCCTTCACCCACCACCGCACCGTGGGTCGGCGCGAGAACGCCTCGCCGGTCCAGGCCGAACTCACCAGCTTTGGGCCCGAGGGATTTACGGCCTTCTGGCAGGAGGGGCCTCGCCGCGGTGCCCTGGGCAGCCAGACCACCACCTATGCCGCGCCCTGCTTGATGTGGCATGACCTGACGGCAAAAGGCTTTGCCAGGTTCCTCACGGTTGTCTATGCCACCCCCACCCGCCGGGGGGAATGCCGCCTGTTTGCCCGTTTCCCTTTTCAGTTCAATTCGCCGATTCCCCGCCTGCTGCTGGGCCTCCGGCCCACATGGCTCCAGCACATTGCAAACCACACCATCCTGGAAGACGACCAGGTGTTTTTGCATGGGCAAGAGCGGGCGTTAGCCCAACGGGGCGGCAGTGCGGCTTTCACCAAGGCTTGCTTGCTGCCGACGGCTGCCGATGTCTATGTCAAAGCCCTGCACGATTGGGTGAACCGCTACGGCGGCGAACCCTTCCCCGGCCAGCCCCTGCCTCCCCTGCTCGGTCGCCAGGCCCTGATGGATCGCTATGGGGCCCACACATCCCACTGCCAGGCCTGCAGTGGGGCCCTGCGCCGGAGTCGGCGCCGACGGGGATGGTTCACACCGGCCCTCTGGCTGGTGTTGCTGGCCATGCTCTGGATGCACACATCGGGAGCACTGGTTCTGGGGCTAGCCGTTGCCGTAGCCCTGGTGCTGCTTGAGCGCCAACTGGGCCGTTGGGAGAACCAGCTGTTGGTTGGGGATGGCCATCCACCCCGCAATGCCCTGACCCGGAGACCCAAGCCTGGGGCACCGGAGCGGCCCACCGATCAGCGCTCCTGATCGCAGGGCCGTGGTGGGTTGGCAACGGTGCTGGTTGCCCCTAGTAGAGGGATAGCCCTGCGAGGTGTTGATGGCTACAAGTCCGATCGAACCCGATGGGCCCATGGAACCCGATGGGCTGCGTCGCCCCATTACCCCCCATGCGGCGCCGATCTTGGATGGGGAGGGACACCTGGCCTACATCGGTGATGACGGCCGGCGCTATGTGGTGGCCCTGCCGCCAGAAACCGATGGCGACAGCGTCGAGCGGGTGATGGACAACCTGCGCCACGGCGACGCGCTCTTTCAGCAGATTCAGGATCTCTGTGAAAACTGGGTTGACCAGGTCACCGGCCTGGAATTGGAGCGTCAGGCTGCCCTGGCCCTGCTGCTCTCCACGCTGGAGGTTGCGTTAGATCCCGATTCAGGTGAGCTTTGAATTCGACTGTGATGCTCCCTTTGCCCGGCTGCTTGGGGTGGATGGCTGCCGCGCCGGCTGGCTGGTAGTGGGCGCCATGCTCCATCCTTCCGGGGAGTTTGAGCAGCTGAGCTGGAGCCTGGAACTGGAGGCCGCAAGCTTCATTGATGCGGATCTGGTCGCGATCGACATGCCCATGGGCCTCGCTGCCGATGGCCCCCGTCCCTGCGACCAGCAAGCCCGGGCCCTCCTGGGCCCTAGACGCAGCAGCGTCTTTCCCTCGCCGGTGCGGGCCGCCCTTGGGGCGGTCGATTACCGCGAAGCCTGCGATCTCTCGTTTGCGGCTTCCGGCCGAAAGCTCAGCAAGCAGGCCTACAACCTGTTGCCCAAAATTCGCCAACTCGATCAGTTGTTGCTCGCCGATCCAGGGCGGAGTGATCGCGTGCATGAAGTCCACCCCGAATTGGCCTTTAGCCAATGGAATGGCGGTGAGCCCATGGCCCAAGGCAAGAAAACAGCGGCCGGTGCTGCCCAAAGGCAGGCCTTGGTGGAGGCCCAGTTTCCAGGATTAGCGCTCAAGATCCGCACGGGCGTGGCCAAATCCCAGCTCGCCGATGACGACATCCTCGATGCCATCGCCTGTCTATGGATTGCCCGGCGCCTCTTTAGGCAGGGGGCCCTGGTTCTCGGTGGGGAGCGCGATGGCTGCGGCCTGCCGATGCGGATCTCGGCCTAGGAACCTGTTGGGATCAGATCCCCTGGAGCTCAAATCCGTTGAAGGGCTGCAACAACGGTGCTGGCGCTGACGTCGTTGCGGATTTCCACGCTGCCGATGCCCGTGGGAAGCACAAAGCGCACCTGGCCATCGCGCACTTTTTTGTCACCTTGGAGGCAGTGCAGCACGGCTTCGGTATCAAGCTCAGGCCAGGCCATCGGCAGGCCAGCCGCAGCAATGACCGCCCGCTGGCGGGCTTGGTCTTCGGCGCTCCAAAGCCCCATGGCTAGGGCTAGTTCTCCAGCTGCCACCATGCCGATCCCCACGGCCTCTCCGTGCAAGTAGGTGCCATAGCCGCAGAGGGCCTCGACCACATGGCCGAGGGTGTGGCCGTAGTTGAGGATTGCCCGCAGCCCCCCCTCCCGCTCGTCAGCCGCCACCACCCGGGCCTTGGCCTTGGCCGAGCGCTCCAGGATCTGTTGCAGCAGGGCGGGTCCCAGGGCCCCGCGGCTAGCCAGCCCCCCGGCTGTATCTGCCTGGGCAGCGGCCTCCAGGCTTGAGAACAACGCGCCATCGCCAATCGCGCCCGAACCGATCCCCCCATCACCGATCACCCCGTACTTGATCACTTCGGCCATGCCGGCTCGAAATTCCCGCTCCGGCAGCGTGGCTAGGGTGAGGGGATCGATCAAAACCAACCTCGGTTGGTGGAACGCACCAATCAGGTTCTTGCCCCCCGGATGGTTGACACCGGTTTTGCCACCGATAGAGGCATCCACCATCGCGAGCAGGGTGGTTGGAACCTGCACCACGGCTATGCCCCTTAGCCAACTGGCGGCCGCAAAGCCGGCCATATCGCCCACCACACCGCCGCCAAGCGCCACGATCAACGAACCCCGCTCCAGTTTTTGCTCGAACGCCGCGTTGTGGATCAACGCAACGGTGGCAGGGGTTTTTTGCTCCTCGCCGGCTTCGATCACCAACATCTGGCTGAGAAAACCCGCCTCGTCCAGGCTGGCTAGGGCTGCCGCCCCGTAGTGGGTGTTCACCACAGGGTTGCTCACCACCAGCACCTTGGTTCCTGGTTTCATTCCCTGGGCTGCAACCTGGCGTCCCAATTGGCGCAAAGCCCCTTCCCCGATCACGATCGGGTAAGGATTGGCGCTGAGCTCCACACGAAAGGTTTGCAGGCTGGGGGTCACGGTCATCGCCATGGTCATGGCCAAATCATGGCCCAGGCCCATAACCTGCAGCCATGACTCAGCTTTCCAGCCACCGCACCCGTACGGCCTGGGGGTTCTTGGTACCGGCATTGCTTCTGGTGGCCCTCTCCGTGTTGATCCCGGCGGCGATGGCCCTGGTGATGAGCTTCACCCAGGCGGGCCTGGATGTGAGCGAACCCCTGCGCTTTGTGGGCCTGTCCAATGTGCGCAGGCTCCTGGCCGACCCCATGTTCTTCAAGGTGGTCGGCACCACGCTCGTGTATCTGGTGGGGGTGGTGCCGCCGGTGGTGATCGGTGCCCTGCTTTTGGCCGTTCTGGTGAACCGCAAGTTGCCGGGGATTAACTGGTTCCGGGCCGCTTTTTATACCCCAGTGCTCGTGTCAATCGTGGTGGCGTCGATTGCATTTCGCTGGCTGTATGCCGAAAACGGGTTGATCAATGGCTGGTTGCTGGCGTTGCTGGGCGATCACTTCAACCCGATCGGCTTTCTTACCTCCCCCTGGCTGGCCCTGCCCTCCGTGATGGTGGTGACCCTCTGGAAGGGGTTGGGCTACTACATGGTGATTTTTCTGGCCGGGCTGCAAGGCATCTCGCCCGATCTCTACGAGGCGGCTTCCCTCGATGGCAGTGAGGGTTGGCGCAAACACCTCGATATCACCCTGCCCCTGCTGCGGCCCTACATCACCCTGGTGGCTGTGATTTCGGCGATTGCGGCCACCAAAGTGTTTGAGGAGGTCTACCTGATGACCCAGGGCGGGCCGGCGGACTCCACCCGCACCCTGGTGTATTACGTGTACGACCAGGCTTTCTCAGAACTCGAGATCAGCTACGCCTGCACCGTGGGCTTGGCCCTGTTCCTGATTGTTTTGGTGCTCAGCCTGATCCGCTTTGCCTTTGCTGGCGACCGCGGCCTCACCTAACAAAACGCTCCAAGCTCGCTCTGCTGGGATGGGGGATGCGAATCTGGATGATTGGCTCTCATCCCGTTGACTCCCCGGCAATCCATCGGTGTTGTGGGTGGCGGCCAGCTGGCCTGGATGTTGGCTGATGCGGCCAAGCAGCTCGGCATTGCCCTGCATGTTCAAACCCCTGGCCCGGCGGATCCCGCCATCCCAGCGGCGGCCTCCGTGGTGCAGGCCGGTTTGCGCGATCTGCCGGCCACCCGGGAACTGGCCCAGCGCTGCGATGCGATCACCTTTGAAAACGAGTGGATCGACATCGAGGGGCTAGAACCCCTCGCCATGGAGGGGGTGATGTTCACGCCAAGCCTCCATGCCCTGGCCCCCTTGGTGTGCAAGCGCAGCCAGCGGCAGCTCTTGCAACGGCTCCACCTGCCCACCCCAACCTGGGGTGACCTGCCAGCTAACGGGGTGCTGCCCGACGGCCTGGCCTTTCCCCTGATGGCGAAGGCCTCCACTGGGGGCTACGACGGCAAGGGCACCGCGCTGCTCAAGAGCCAGGCCGATCTCAACGCCCTGATCGCCCGGGTTGAGCCCAGCGATTGGATCCTTGAATCGTTTGTTGATTTCGAGCTGGAACTATCCCAGTTGGCTTGCCGCGACCAACAGGGGGTTGTGCAGTGCTACCCCCTGGTGCAAACCCACCAGCACCATCAAGTCTGCGATTGGGTTCTGGCCCCTGCTTCCGTGCCCCATGCGGTTCAAGCGTTCTCCCGCAATATCGCCGCCTCCCTGCTCACCTCGCTCCAGTACGTGGGCGTGCTTTCCATTGAGTTGTTCTACGGACCCGCGGGCTTGCAGGTGAATGAAATCGCGCCCCGGACCCACAATTCCGGCCACGTCACCATCGAAGCTGCCCTGACCAGCCAGTTCGAGCAACAGGTGCGAATTGTGGCCGGGATGGAGATGGGGCCGGTGGGCCTCAAGGTGCCCGGGGCTCTGATGGTCAACCTGCTGGGTTTTGAGCACTCCCAATCCGATTACATCGGCCAAAGGGATGCCCTCGCTGGGTTGCCGGCTGCCACGGTCCATTGGTACGGCAAACAGGGATCAAGCCCGGGCCGCAAGCTCGGCCACATCACCCTGGTGCTCGATGCTGAACTCGCCGACGAGCGCCAACAGCAGGCGATGGGACGGTTGGAGCAGGTGCGCCGCATCTGGCCCCTGCTGGCCGTATCCGCCTAAGCTTCCTTCGGACTGCTGTGTTGGTGACTGCCTTTTACAGTTTTCTGATCTGACTCTCTTTCGACATGGGGAGTCTGCAGCGACGGCAAAGTAAGCCGGCCTTGTAGCCGGAAATGGCGCCCCGCCTTTGACCCCCCTTCTGGTTCTGCCAGGTCGAATACTGGGGCAAAACGGCACCGCGGTCCACCCTTTTCAGCCCCCCCTTCTGGAGGGGGCTCCACCCTCTTTGTCTTTGGTTAGGGGTTTTTGATCAGAAGCTCTCGATCAGAGATGCTCGATCAGCTCGCTAGCCGGGTAGCGCACCTTGGCGAGCCTGGCGTACTTATCGCTGCCATCCCTGTATCCAGCTGCGCAAACCACGCAACTGCGGTAGGGGCTGGACTCCAGTTTCAGGATCTGGTCGTACTCGGCTGGGGAAAAGCCTTCAATCGGGCAGGTGTCCACTCCCAGTAGGGCCGCAGCGGCCATGAAGGTTCCTAGGGCGATATAGACCTGGTTGCTGGCCCATTGGCCAATGGTTTGGCTGCGTGGGCCCTTGATGAGGTCCTTCTCGATCATGTCCCGGTAGAAGGCCAGGGATTCAGGCTCCACGCCCCGGGTGGCAGCCATGCAATCGATCAGCCGATCGGCTTCGGCTGTGCCGATGGTTCGCTCAGCCAGCATCACCAGCAAGTGCGAACAATCGGTGATTTGGCTTTGGTCCCAGGAATGGGCCCTCAATTCAGCCATAAGGGCCTTGTTGGTAATCACCAAGAATTTCCAAGGTTGGAGGCCGTAGCTGGAAGGGCTTTGTACCAGGCTGTCTTCGAGGGAAGCCCATGTGGTGCTTTCAATGCTGCGATTCGCATCAAACACCTTCGTGGCGTAGCGCCACTGCAGGGCATCACCGATGGCAGTGCGGATCTCGGTGGTAGGAATTGACATCCCAGCGATTTGGAGGTCCCCGCATTGTGGACTCCAGGCGTTGTTTTCCCAACTGGTTCCAGCTGTCATGGCTTCCTTTCAGCAGGCTTTTGTCTCCCTGCTTTCAGTGGCTCCTAGCC
>Ga0310335_100071_pt1 | contig 27870 bp, 37 predicted proteins | sample LakMicMISRFREDD7_FD_195549 | JGI IMG/M metagenome (GOLD analysis project Ga0310335, IMG submission 195549) | Enriched freshwater cyanobacterial communities from Lake Michigan, Michigan, United States - MI23.SRF.RED.D7 (v2) (version 2) | ecosystem: Environmental > Aquatic > Freshwater > Lake... | reverse complement strand
AGGGTGATACGTTCCATGGGTGCCCAAAAGGCGCGGGTCGCTAGCTCAGCGGTAGAGCACTCGGCTTTTAACCGATTGGTCCTGAGTTCGAATCTCAGGCGACCCATAAGTTTTTTGTCTTGCGACAACAGCGTTTTGTCTGTTGCACCAACTGATTTCAGGCTACTGGCTGGCTTTTTGGTCTGGCCGGTCTGAGATCGAGAAAGGCTTGAGAAAGCGCTAATTGCGCCAAATGTTTGGGGGGTTCCCCCAAACAACCTTGCCGATATCTTCATTTGGTATTCGTGCGTTCACGCCCGGCGCCCATAGGTTGATTTCAGCGTTGTTGTGGCCATGGCTCATCGCATACGGCTGCTGGAGAAAGAAGAAGGCTCGTCATTCCTCGCCACGACCCTGATCTGCTGCTTTATCCCCAGAGCGAATGCGACGAGCGGCGCCACTGGCGCCTGGGTGTTCCGCGGCACCCGGATTCCAGTGGCCGTCCTCTTCCAGAACATTGAGGACGGGGTGTCGCCCACTGAGTTTGTGGAGATCTTCCCTGGGGTGACCACAGAGCAGATTTAGCGGGTGCTGGAGCTCTCCACCCCCAAGCCCACGGAGACTTTCGCCCAATCCCCCTACAGTGAATCTGTTGGGTAAAGGAGACGCTCGGCTGATGGCTGTTGATCTGCCACTGGCTCAGATGAGCCTTGATGACAAGCTTCTGGCCATGGAGTTGCTCTGGGGCGAGATCTCCAAAACGCCCGAGAACCTTGAAGCTCCGCAGTGGCACCGGGAGCTGCTTCTCCAGCGGCTGAGCCAGGTGCAGCAGGGCACCGCCAGCTTCCAGAGCTGGGATACAGCAATCAGTGAACTGCGCTCTGAGATGCGTGGACATCAGGCTCCTTGATAGCGCCAAAGCGGACCTCCGGAGCGGCTGGATCTTTTACGAACGTCAGTGCACGGGCCTCGGCGATCGATTTCTTGATGCCATTGAGGCTGATGTAAGGCGGCTGCCCCAGTACGCCGGCATCCATTCGATGGTGGATAGCTTCTATCGATTGCTGGCGCGGCGCTTCCCGTTTGCCATCTATTACCGCGTTGAAAGTTCAACAATCGATATCTACGCGATCCTTGATTGCCGGCGTGATCCGAGCTGGACCCGCGAGCGCTTGTTCGGAAGTGGCGGGGCTGTCTAAATCATCCTGATCTCAATCAGGTCATTCCCCTTGCTGCCACCGGAACCACCAAAAAAGTCCGGCCAAGGGCCTGCCCCCAGCCTCTTGATCGGCCTCAATGGCCCGATCGATTGCATCCCCCCGTGTAAGGAACACCGCCATCGCAGGCAGGAGCTCTTCTTCCAGCAGGGTGATCTCTTGCTCCATAGGGGTGACCCATCCAGGGCCTGGGGATCTGCACCCCTTTGGTGGTGTTGGTGGCGAGGATCCAATCCACCCGAGCTCGGCCTGGGGCGGCTTGCGTTGAGCAACGTGCGGAGACCCTGACCCAACCCTCTAGTAACTCGCGCTTACGGAAGGGTTGAGGCACCATTGCTGCACCTTGTGGTGCTCGTCTGCCTGGCGGCAGCGTTGTACTGATTTCTTGCATGTCACTGCTTCGCTTCGCTTTATCCCCACTGCTTTTGGCCACCACGCCTTTGCAAGCTTTGGCCGCCCAAGCGTCCCAGCCTGACCTCAACCTCTCGGGCGTCAATCGCTATGCATCAAGCGATGAGCAGGTCACGAGCATTAGCCAGTTCGCCGATTTGAAGCCCACGGATTGGGCCTATCAAGCCCTCTCCAATTTGATTGAGCGCTACGGCTGCGTGGCCGGCTATCCCAATAGCACCTTTAAGGGGGGCCAGGCGATCACCCGCTTTGAAGCCGCCGCCCTGCTGAATGCCTGCCTTGATCGGGTCACCGAAACCACCGATCAGCTGAAAAAGCTGCTGAATGAGTTCCAAAAAGAACTCGCCATCCTTAAGGGCCGCGTCGATGGCCTGGATGCCAAGCTGGGCAAATTGGAAGCCAATCAGTTCTCCACAACCACCAAGCTTTCCGGCTTGGCGACGTTTGTCGTTGGAGGAGTGGGATACTCCGGTAGTGCCTACAATTCGGCGGCTAATTCGGTGAGACGACGTACAGGAAGACCGGTCACGGGGGTCAACGAGAATGTCACATTTAACTATGATTTTCAGCTTAATTTAGATACAAGTTTCACCGGCAAAGACCTACTTCGTACCAATCTTCGCGCGGGCAATTTTGGCAACAGCGCCTTTGGCGGAGAGCCCCATGGAATTGGCAATTCCGCCGAATTAGAGATTGCCTTTGAAGAGGATTCTGGCCCCGATAATGTCGGCCTCTATAAGCTGTTTTACCAATTCCCCATCGGCAACCAATTCACGGCCACGGTGGGGGCCAGGGTCGGCCAGGAAGACATGTTGGCACTCTGGCCCAGCGTCTACCCTGCCGACACCATCTTGAACCTCTTTACCGTTAATGGTGCTCCAGCTGCCTACAGCAAGAATCTTGGCGCCGGAGCTGGCCTGTGGTGGCAAAACAATGGCTGGAGTGTGAGTGCAAACTATGTTGCAGCCCTTGGCTCAGATTCAACAAACGGGCTCTTCACGACTGAGTCTGGTGCCACCGCAAGTGTGCAGATCGGTTATCAACAAGAACAATGGGGCCTGGCTGCAATTTGGTCCTATGTGCAGCCTGGTAGCCAGTTTGTGCCAGGCACCACGCCAACTGTGCATAGCTCCATCGACCACGGGGAAGCAGTTGGCGCCGAAACCAATGCGTTCGGATTAAGTGGTTTTTGGCAGCCACTCAAAAGTGGCTGGATGCCTTCTGTGAGTCTGGGCTGGGGGATCAACACCACAAGCTATAGCGTGCCAACTTCTGGCAGGCCCAGTGTCAGTCAGTCCTGGATGGTGGGATTGCAGTGGACTGATGTGCTAGCCCAGGGCAATGACTTAGGCTTAGCAGTCGGTCAGGCAGTCTTAGCCACAGCATTAACTGGTGGAGTCAGTGCAGATGATGGTAATTATGCCTTGGAGGGGTGGTACAAGTTCCAGGTCACTGATGCTATCAGCATTACACCGGCCCTCTTTTATCTTAGCCGGCCGCTGGGGCAGAGAACGCCCGAGGGGCAAGGCTTCAGCTCCCTTGGGGCTCTGGTCAAAACGACGTTTAAATTCTAGTTGTTAGCTTAAAAGCCCCGGCATTGAGTTGCCGGGGCCCTTGATCTTTCCCTGAAGTCAGGTCTGGCCTGAAGTCAGGTTTGTTTGGACTGGCTTCGTGTCAGTGCTGGTTGGTTGGTTCCCCATGGGTTGGGCCGAGTTCCCAGGTTTCCTATGGCCGGGCCTCGGGGGTTTGCGATAGGAGCCTGAGCCGCCGCCACCGCAGGCCAGTAGCTCGGAAGCATGGCTTTTTAAACCAATAAACTCATAGGACTTTTCTATTGGTGCTTTGCTCGCTAGGGGTGAATGGGATAGCGCAGCAAGTGAGCTGGTACCGATAAGAATGAGGCTAAGAATTGGAGCCATGGACTTTCGTTGGTGTTAATAGGGTTGGGCATGTTCGGCGCATGGCATCCATCGTGATCCCATGGCATGGGCCCCGACGCAGCCAAGCTCCAGAGCTTTCTCCAGCGCTAACGCTTTGCTGGGGTAGGCCATTAGGTTTTCCTGGGCTGGCCGGTTGCTGTGGTGTTGGTGACTGTTGCCTGGGCTGAATGTCCAGATGCCCATGGCATTCATGCCTGCCACCAGCACACCCATTCCAACCACGCAGGCATTAACAACGCCCATTCCCACGACCCCAAGGCTCACGACGCCCATGGGCACCACCCCGATGCTCACCACACCCATCGGCACAACGCCGATCGAGATGATCCCGAGAGGGGCGATTCCGATCGCCACCAGCTTGGGTGGTTTACCGCAGCTGCTCATGGGGTGACCTCAGTGGTGGCTTTGGGCTGAGCCGCTGGCCTGGCCGTGCTTCGCGCAGGGCATCCACTGGTTTCCCATCGGATGCGCTCCGGTGCAGTTGAAGTGCTTACTAGCAGCGGTCTCGGCTTCTGCCTTCGTGGCGTACACAGCTGGCACCGCAGTGGTGTTGGCTAGGGCGCCACCTCCAAGCAGGGGAAGAACTGCTAGCCCCACCGCGCCCAGGAGCCGGTGGATGGGTTTGGCTTGGATGACCCTCGCTGCGTGACCTTGAGGCATGGGGCGGTGGATCAGTGCAAGCCGCAAGCTAGCGCAAGTCTCTAGCAGGTAAGAGTCAATGGAGTGTTGGTGTCGTCAGAACACAGCCGGGGCTATTTGCCTAAAGTTAATTGCAGTTTGCTTTGTCTGGAGGGTTATCGCATGGATGCTCCGGCCCTGCGAATCGGCCAGGTGGCTGAGGCCACTGGGTTGCCCGTGAAGACGGTGCGCTTCTACTGCGACGAAGGTCTGATCGGCATCGTTTCCCGCTCCCCTGGGGGTTACCGATTATTCGATCCCTCCGTTGTAGGGGAGTTGGGCCTGATCCGAACGCTAAGAGCCATGGATGTGCCCCTTCCTGAGCTCAAAAGGATTCTTGATGTGCGGCGCGCCGGTCACTGCAACTGCGGCGCCCTGAAAAGCAGCATTCACGGACGCATCCGTTCCATCGAACAACGTCTGACTGAGCTTGCAGCAATGAAGGCAGAGCTGGGCCAGCTGTTGAGCGCCTGGGAGGATTGCGGAGGCCTGAAGACCGCCTGATCTTCTAGGCAGGCCGCAAACATCTCTCGCTTGACGTCATTGCCAGCTGGCCGCGATGGCTGATCAATGCCGACTCGCTTTGGATGATTTTGAAAAGTGGACCAATTCACTACAGGGTCTACGGCCAAATGGCATGACTCAGAACGGCGTGAGCGCACGTTGTCTTGAGGCCCGTAGCCGCCAGCCTTGCTGAACCAACCGGCGGTGTGTTTTGAGGATTCAGAAGTCCTCTTCCAAAAGAGCCATGCTGGATCCACCGAACGTCGAGCGATGAGTACGGGCACACCCCAAGGCCGCAGGGAGCTCATGGCCCTCATGGCCCTGCTTCGCTCTAAGCCGCGTTCCCCCAGGATCCGCCCATTGGTGGAGCAGCTCGAGCGCGATCAACCAGCGAACCTCGAAGCCGACGGCAGCAAGCTCCGGGGCGTCTGGGAGCTCAGATGGAGCAGCTCGTCCCAACCCTGGTTGATGCAGGGAGCCGTGGTGGAGAACCTGCAGGTGCTCGATCCAGCGGCGAACCGGGGCATGAATCTGTTGCGCCTCAATGGCCCCCTAGGGGCGGTGGCAGCCATCAGCGTGGTTGCCCACCTTGAGGTCGTTGGGGAGCAGCGGGTCAATGTGCGATTCGAGCGGGGTGGATGGATTGGCCCGCGATTGGGCTCCTTTCGCCCAGAGCTGATGGCAAAGGTGGCTCAGCGCTTTCCGGCGTGGCTGGACATCACCTATCTCGATGACTGGCTACGGCTATGCCGTGGCAATGCGGGCACGGTGTTCGCTCTGATACGCCGCCTGGACCTCACGCCAGAACAGCTCCTGCCTGAGCAATGAGTTCTCTCACCAGGAGACAACCCTGGGTTGTGCGATCCCCGTGATGGTCGGATGAAAGGGAAGAGATCTTTCTTGGAACCGGACGGCTTGAATACGAGCGTCCCCCCTATTCCCTGCTGAGGTCACCCTCAGCCATTGTTCATGCCCCACCATGCCGATAGGCCCACCAAGGACTGCATGGTCTGTGGGCGACCCTTCCAGTGGCGGAAAAAATGGAAGGATGTGTGGGATGAGGTGCGCTATTGCTCTGATCGTTGTCGTAACAACCGCAATCAGAAGAGCCCCCAGGAGTCTTGAACAATGCGCGCGCGGTATGGGGCGTGGCTCTGCTGGGCAATGCCTTGTAACAGGTGTGCCAAAAAACGCCCAATAGCCCTACCCCCCCTAAGATTTTTCATCTTTTCTTTGGATTTCCGATCTCCTTCGTGCCGAAAAGCGCCTTCTTTCTTGCTCCCGATGCTAAGAAAGTCAATTTCTGCAGTCATTTTGAGGGTTTCCCTGTTTTGCTGCTCGCCTGGTTGCTTCGAGGTTTTGGGTGGGGCGGGTGCCAACCATTCACCGTTTTGGAGCTAGCCAATGGTTGATGAGAGCAACGATGTCAGCCGCTTTCGACTCGACCCCAAGGACATTCCCGACGTATCGACGTTGAGGTTCCAGAAGAGGTGCTTGCGTACCTGCAGCGCATCAGCGACAGGACAGGCCGGTCCATCAGTGAGATTGCTGCTGCGATGGTTGTTCAAGGCGCAGAGCTTTTCGATCCCGAGCAGTTTAATAAATAAGCATAAATACTGATGCATCCCTGGTCTTCTGCGGTAATGTAAGAAATGTTTTCTGGGAAGGTGAGGCGCATGAATGCCTCGTCAGGGATCAACAAGGACACGGGAATTGAAAATCAGTTTAGTTCTCCCCAGCGGATCACAATTACGGTCCCTGCAATGACGCTCAAAAAATTATTAAAGCGTAGTCTTGTTGAAGGGAGATCTTTGAGCAATCTTGCTGCCTTTCTTCTGGAGCAATCTCTCGATGGTGATTCTCAGGACTGAAAGTCTTGACCTTTTTAGGCGGTGTCAGTGTAAATGACATATGTGGTCAACACCCATGACTCCTGGGGCGTTGTCCAGGTTGGTACCTTCCCTTTGCTGGAGGAAGCCAGGGCGGTCTTTTCATCGATTTGCGAGGACCCTTGGTACAAGAGTGATGGAACAGTCAAGGGTGTGGAGTTGGTTCAAGGCGCTGATGCAAGTGCTGCTCAGAGGCTGGATTGGTTTGCTTTTAGGTAGTTCGGGTGTGCATGGAACCTTTCTTGCTGCCAGAAGTTGAGCAAGTGCTTCTTTCAGCCTTGGGCCAGGGCACCTGAGTGGCGTGGGTCTATGCGATTAGGAAGAACTTTAGGGGCACGCAATTCAATGAAATTGCTGGCTGGAGCAGCAGGCAGATGACTCATCCCTAAGAGATCAAGTAGAAGCGATCAAAAAGAAGTGCTCAGCTGCCGAACAGCCATCAAAAAGCCGGTCCCAATAAACCGGAACCGGCCCAGATGCTCCCCCAATGGGGTTTTGCGGAAACTCCCGTTTGGTGAGTTAGAAGCAGAAGGGCAGGAACTGGGTATGGCAAGCGGCGTAGCCATCAACCAGGGGGCCAAGGCCAATTTGATGGGCAATGCCTTGGCCAGTCAGACCTTCCGTGATGATCCCAATCACGATGCCAAGCATGGCCGCGCGGCCGTTGAACAGTTCAACCCGCTTGAGCTGCTCGCTGTGAATCTGTTGCTCAGCCCTGTTCTGGCACCACTGTTCGGTTGATTGGAATGGGGTCATGGGGAGGTTTGAAAGGAGTGGTGATGGTCTTGAAAGTGGAGCTCAGCAGGCAGGGCTGAGGTCGGTGGGGCGTGTGAGCACGTAACCGACCATGGCGGTCAGCAGCACACCAACGGCGACCAGGCCAGTGATGGCAGCGTTGTAGTCGGTGTTCACTGGCTTTCAGGCAACGTTGCGGAAATTGTAACTGAATGTAAAGGCGGTTCTCAGGATTTGACCCGAGCGGTTTGGCCCATGGCCTGGGCGCCGAAGTGCTTGGTCATTTCAGCTTGCATGTGCCATGCCTTGAGTAGGGACATGGCCACGCCGCGAAGCTCTTCAATATCAGTGCAGCCCTGAATGGCCCTGGATTGGGCTTCCAGTTCAAACTGTCTGGAAAGGGATGGCTTGATCAAGGATAGGCAGCAGATTGCGAAATGCTACAAAACTTTGCTCTGGTCTTGCGGGTGGGCCGAGGGCTTCTGCCGATATGGGGCCGTTGGGGTTCGGGATTCCCCTCCAATTGGATTTCGCAGTGCCCTATTTCCGCTCGCCAAGCTTGTTTCAGCAGGATTGTGACCCCTTGATCGATTCAGATCTGCTCTATTGGCAGGGCATGCGCGAGGCCTTGGAAACGGCGGGCGACACCCACAGCGCGATTTACAGGAGGGCCGTGTCGATCACGGACCAGCACATCGATCCTTTGGACACGGAAAGTCCTTCAAGCTAAGGCCCCTCGCGGGCGAACGGGGGAACGGGCGATTCGGCCCAAGGACGCCGACCCTGTGTCATCCCATCTGCGGCCCGAGGACAGGCAGAGACAAACGCTCAAGCTCGCCTTCGACTACCACGAGGGCGCGCTCGGATTACGCGCGCTTAACAGATTTTTACACTAGGCTAGGTGGATCGAGGATTCCCATGCTTGAAGCCCTATTCCCTTTCGTTTATATGGTTTGTTTTGCGGTCATCGCAGGTGGTGCTTTCGCCCTGATGACTCAGACGATGCGAACCCCATCCACCCGGTCGTCTCCCCGCAATCGCCATCCCGAAGCTCCTGCTCCTGGCGATGAGGTGCTCTATGTGGATTTAAGCCGTGAGCGTCTTGAATACCTCTACGAACAACCCTCCTAGCCTTAGAGCTCTTTGCCGGAAAATACCGTTATTTTAGATTTTTCAGAGTAGGAATTTTCCGCCAAGGAGTCTGCTCGAAAAGAGGTCCAATTAGCAGATCTCTTTTTGTCTATTATTTGCAAGGGCCATTCAATCCTGCGATTCATATAGGTTAGTCCAACACAGGTTAAATCCTTGTCATTAGCCATAAGAGACCAAAGCAGATTGAGGTGGCCTCTCTCGTATTGATGCGGATCATCAAGAAGGTTGCCGTCTGCGAGATAGCCGGGTTCCAACTCGATGGAATGCTGACTCTCCCAACTCAAATATTCACCGTCTTCTGTGGGATAAAACCAGCAGGTGTCGTTATTGACATCCGATAGGGAGATCTTGTCTAGACAGATGATTTGCTCAATGCAAAATCGTTGAGCAGGACTGGCAAAACTCTCTGCATCTTCTCTTTTTGTGCCGCTCACTTGGTAGACACCAAGCCAGAGGGATGCTGGCTCAAAGCGGGGGATCAGTGTGTCGCAAATCCGAGGGGAAGAAGAAGGGCTTGGCTCCGCTGGAAGCTCAACACCATTCTTTTCACTAGAGACACTGCGAACACAGGCAAACGGATCAAGTCCGCTGATTTCCGCCTTGCCTGATTCCACAAGATATTCGAGGGACACGGTGTTGCCCTCGGGTACATGAAAAATCTTTAGAGCCCTACCAATTTTAATGCCTAAATGTTGGGCACCTGTAAGTGATTCCCAGGAAATTTGCTCAACAGGCAATACGTCCTTGGGTGCGATAATAAAAAGGAGCGCGGTCTCGATACAAGTTTCGGGAATGGTATCAATTAAAAATCCGCATAACCAACCCCAAAAGGCCGGTCATGCGGAAGCGACTCGCTGATCAGCCCAGGCCGATTTGGCCGAGGATGCTCTGACCGGTGAGCAGCTCGGTGCCCAGGCCGATCACGAAGCCGAGCATGGCCAGACGGCCATTCCAGGTTTCGGCGAAGGCGACGAATCCGAACTTGGAGGTGGTGTCAGCCATGAGTGCAACGAAATGTCTCCACAATCTTAACAGATTATGAAGTGCTTCCGGCGATCGCCGCTTCTTAATCCAGGACGGCGCTGATCCAGGTGGCCGAGATCCATGCGCCGCTGGTGTCATAGCGACGGACCAACCGTTCCATTCTGCCGGGGGTTGGGAGCCATCCGGCTTCCACCCTGAACGCTTCTCGGTGGCTCACCTGCAGGGGCACCAGGCAACAGCCGCTGTCAGGTAGCAGCATCAGGCGCTCGGACTGCCCGCCGCTGGTCTCTTCCACTGCGCCGATCCTGGTGTGAAAGGTGATGGTCCCGTCGCTGCCGCGATGGACCTCTAGGTCACAGGGGGCAAGATCCGGCTGGGGCCACTCGGCACTGATCGTGGCGGCCTGACCCTTCCAATGCCCTATCAGGTGATCGTCCCCTAAGGGTGGCCGTTCGCTGGAGCCGCTGCCAGCTCGGAACTCACGGATCAGCACCAGGCTTTCAAAAGCCCCCTCCGGGCTGTGGAGCTGCACCAACCGGTGGCGGCGATCACCCGCCACGAAGCCGAACTCGGCGCCGAACACCGTTCCCGGAGCCAATTGCAGCGAACCCTTGCAGAAGGTGCCGGATTCGAAGAACACCACCTGCTTCCCTAAGGAGCGGTACTCCTGGCTGATCTCCCTGGTGGGTGCGCTATCGAGCCCGTTCCCGAAGCGACGCAGTTTGAAATGGACCAACTGCTGCTCTTCACCCTGCTCCAGGCTGAGGATTGAGGGCGTGCTGTCCACGATCGTGCCGCTGGGATCAAGGGAGGCAAAGGAGCCATGCCACTCGCCCAGGTTCTGGAGGAAGTTCTCCCATTGACTTCCCATGGCGGTGGCCTATCAATCCAGACGGCAAAATCCTAGGGAGGGGAAATGATCTGTATCCAGAACCAGGCGCCAGCCAGGCACTAGGCGGCCTTAAGGCTTCAGGAAATTAACTCCGGCGCTGCGAAGACCGTCAAGCCTCAGGCCGATGTTGTTTCTCCCAGCTCAACGGGCGCCGTTGAAGGCCTCGACGGTGATGGCCGCTGGGATCAGGGCTGTCACATTGCGCTGCCTACTCGCCGATGACGTGGCAGGCGATCCGCCGCCGCTGGGGCATCGCCCTGTGCTCCCACAGGTAAACCGCCTGCCAAACCCCTAGGAGCAATTGCCCGCCATCGATGCTCAGGGTGAGGGTTTGGGCGGTGAGTGCCGTACGGATGTGGGCGGGCATGTCGTCATCACCCTCGTCATCGTGCAGATAGGGGCTGCGCTTGCCGTTGCCGTTCAGGGGACCGCGGCCATCCTGCGGGACCACCGCATCCATCCAGGCCTGCAGATCCGTCAAAACCCGGGGATCGGCGTTCTCATTGATGGTCAAACTGCAGCTGGTGTGCAAGCAGCTCAGGTGCAGCACGCCCCGTTGCATGCCAGTGGAACGAATCCAGCGGTTGAGTTCCCCGTTGAGAGGGGTGAAGCCTGGGCCGTTGGTCGCGACCTCGATCTGGTGCAGGTGCTGTTGCATCGTTCAGCTCTAGCAGGTCTGGACATCAAGCGCCTGGCCATAAAAAAGCCGGTCCCGCCAAACCGGAACCGGCTGAATCGACCACTTCCTTACCTCGAGATAAAACTGAAGCTGTCAGCAAAGGCTCCGGGTGCACCGATGGTTCAGTGCAATGGAGTGCCGGCTGGTTGACGGATTCATACAGTGTCGCGTCAGACGGCTATGCCACCGTTGGGTGGAGACTGTTGGAACAGGGGCCAAGGGACAGCTCGCTAAAAAAGCTGATTGGGTGGCGTGTCGTCCATTCGGACACCTCCGCTTTGGTTGGAGCCATCTTGATTTTGCCCAGGGCAGAAGGCAATCAGCACTTGCACCTATGGCCTCGGAAGGCTGAGGTCTACAAAATTGAAAATCGCGCTCCACTCCTCCCTGCTACAGATGGCCTATTCAGAGCTAGCGCAGGGCTGCACTTTTTAGCAGAAGGCTATTTGGGATCTCATTGACTTCTGCTCCTCAAGGGTCTGAACCTCAAGGGTCTGATTTCTCGTGGTGTACATCTGACATGGGATTCTGTTCAGTGGGATGCTGCGTTTTGCGAAGACACCGATGAAGAAATACGAAGGTCCGCCTTGAAGTGTGTATCGCCACGGCGCGCTCTTTAGATTCTCTTTAGAAAGGGGTTTCATTGATGGTCCCCTGTGGTCGCCTCTGGTTTACCTGCCTTGCTAGCCCTTTCCGCTCTGGTGGGGTTGGTCGTGGTTCAGGTCTTGCTTGACCTCGTTGCCAGCTGATTGGACAGCCCGCGCACCTTCTTGCTTGCGGAGGTTGGGTCGTGCGTTTGTTGGCGGACATCTTGCGCCTGGAGCCGAACTAGCAGGCGTTCGAGATCCTCTGAGCACAGTTCTCCATCCCCATCCCAGCGCATCAGTGATGTCAGGGGTGTCCCTTGGTTCTGCTCCTGGTCCATTTGTTCGCCTACTGCTTAGCCAACGATGGCCTGTCGGTCCTGCCGTTTGTTGGCTGCAGTAGCACTTTGGGGGGGAAGACTTGCTAAAGACCTTCAGGGCCGCTGCAGTTACCTGCATGGAGTGGTGGGCGATCTACGGGCTGTCCCCTTCGTTCTAAGCGCCTTGAATCCTTGGCTTCGGCCGTGGGACCAGGGTTATGGACTGGTTGGCTGTCGTGCCAGACCCCATCAGGGCCGGTGCGTCGCGTTGGCAATCACTAACGGCGGGGATCGCCAGGGCATCCCTGGGCTGCACACTTTCGTAAATACGCTTGTAATTAGTCCATGGCTGGTTCCGGTTCCTCTCCTGAAGGCCAGCCTCTGCACCGCTTAGAAGCCGAGATGGGGGCTGCCCCACGCCCGAGCCTGGAAACCAAGGTGGTGTTTCTGCCCCGGGATCCCCAATGGGCGTTTGTCCACTGGGAGATCAGTCCCCAGGATCGACAGAACGTTCTCGCAGCGAAGGCAGAGCAGCTGGTGCTGCGCGTGTGGGATGTCACCGGGTTGCCAGCCGGGTCGGTGCACCTGCACACCCTGCAGGAATTGTTGGTGAATGCCTTGGCGCGGGAATGGTTCGTCCCCGTGCCCATGAGTGATCGCGACTATCAAGTGGAGCTTGGCTACCGCATGGTTGGCGGTGGCTGGCTATCCCTGGCGGTATCGGCGCCTGCACGCATGCCAGCGACTGGACCAAGCAAGGAGATCGCCGATCATTTCGTTCCCTTTTTGCTGGATCCCCCCGCAGCTCAAAACGCTGAGACCTTGCCCGTCACGCCTCCCCCGGCGCTGGCGGCCGATTTGCATGAGCGGCTCTACCTCCAGGCCAGCGGTGGCCGCCAGGTTCTAGGGCGGGGATCGGAGGCCTTCCACGAACTCTCCGCAGACCAGGCTTCCGCAGCCGGCAACCATGCCTCTGGTGTTGGGCTTTGGGCCAGTGGCCGCAGCGAATCCGGTGCTGGCTTGATGGCCCGCCAACGCAGCTTCTGGCTCGTTGCCGATGCCGAATTGGTTGTCTATGGGGCCACTGATCCGGCGGCAACGTTGCGGATTGGCGAGGAGATCGTGCCCTTGGCCGCCGATGGCACCTTTCGGTTGCAGGTGCCTTTCCGCGATGGTCAGCAGGTGTACCCGATCACGGCCGTTGCCGCCGATGGCGAGCAACGCCGCTCCATCACCCTGGAGTTTTCCCGCCGCACTCCCCATGCAGCGGGCAACAACCAGGATGATGCCGTTGCCGAGTGGTTTTGAGCCCCTGCCGCTTCTGGTGTTCAGCTAACGCCTAATCAAATCCCAGGAGGTCAAAGATCTCGCGATCCTTAAGGGATTCGGCCTCCAGGGGCACCACATTCTCCAACATGCGTTGGGCCAGGTTGAGGTATTCCTGCTGAACAGCTTCCACTTCAGGGGTGGCTTCCATCTCGAAGATGGTGCACTTCTTCAGCCTGGAACGGCGGATGGCATCGAGGTCGGGGAAGTGGGCCATCGTTTTCATACCCACCCGATCGTTAAAGCGATCGATTTGGTCGGTGTCCTTGCTGCGGTTCGCCACCACACCCCCGAGACGAACCTTGTAGTTCTTGGCTTTGGCTTGGATCGCCGCAATGATCCGATTCATCGCAAAGATGGAATCGAAATCGTTGGCGGTCACGATCAGGCAGTAATCGGCATGCTGCAAGGGGGCGGCAAAGCCACCACACACCACATCACCGAGCACATCGAAAATCACCACGTCGGTGTCTTCGAGCAGGTGGTGCTCCTTGAGCAACTTCACGGTTTGGCCCGTGACATAGCCGCCGCAGCCCGTACCCGCCGGCGGACCACCAGATTCCACGCACATCACCCCATTAAAGCCCTTAAAGACAAAGTCCTCGGGACGTAATTCTTCGGTGTGAAAGTCCACGGTTTCGAGAATATCGATCACCGTGGGCACCATGGTTTTGGTGAGGGTGAAGGTGGAATCGTGCTTCGGATCGCAGCCGATCTGCAGCACCCTCTTGCCCAGCTTTGAGAAGGCGGCCGAAAGATTCGAGGATGTGGTCGATTTGCCGATGCCCCCTTTGCCGTAGACGGCAATCACCAACGCACCTTCCTCAATCGCCATGGAGGGGTCTTGGTGAACCTGGAGGCTCCCCTCCCCATCAGGCCTGGTCAGAGTTGCTGTCATAGCTGATCAAACAGGCCAGCCCCTTGGAAGCATGGGTTGGTCTTGGTTCTATCAAAGGCCTTTGGTTGTACTTCGGTGGGCCCTCCATGCAAACCGATACATCTGGCCTAATCTATGTGAGCAGTTCAAAACGTGATGCCAAAGGCCTGGGGGCGTTAGCGGCTCAGGAATGCCTTTGCTTCGTACAACGTTTCCGAGTCAATCACCTGCAATTTCCGTTCCCGTGCGTAGGTTTCGGTGTTGCGCCGCACCTTGCTGCGCACAAAGAAAGGGATCTTGGCGAGTTCCGCCTCGCCATCGGCGCTCCACACGAGTCCTTCGATGGTTGCCGTTGCCGCTTGGGCTGGAGTGGCCGTTGCGGTTTGAGCCGATGTGGCTTGGGCCTGGGGTTCAGGGGTCTGGGTTGGAGCTCCTTCGCCGAGGTGGCTGCGGTGGCCATCCACGAACTCAAAATCGTGGCGGAACATGCCAATCAGATGTTCCTCCAGTCCCATCATCAGGGGATGCACCCAGGAATCAAAGATCACATTCGCCCCTTCCCAGCCCATTTGAGGTGAATAGCGGGCCGGCACATCCTGGACATGCAGCGGCGAGCTGATCACCGCACAGGGGACCCCCAGCCGTTTGGCACTGTGGCGCTCCATTTGGGTGCCCAACACCAGTTCCGGGCTGGCGTCGGCCATGGCCTTTTCGACAGCCAAGTAGTCGTCGGTGATGATCGCCTCCAAACCCAGCTCCTTGGCCGCTGTGCGCACCTCCCGGGCCAGCTCCCGGCTGTAGCTACCCAGGCCTACCACCTGAAAGCCCAATTCCTGGCTTGCAATCTTGGCGGCGGCGATGGCATGGGTGGCATCGCCAAAAATGAACACCCGCTTGCCGGTGAGGTAGGTGGAATCCACCGAGCGGGAATACCAGGGCAGTCGGGATGGCTCCTCAAAGTGAGGCGTATCAAGCCCCAGCAGGCCACAGAGCTCCTCGATGAAAGCGGTGGTGGCACCGATCCCGATCGGTACGGTGCGCACCGTGGCCATGCCAAAGCTGCGCTCCAGCCAACTGCAGACCGGTGCTGCGATCTCGGGATAGAGGCAGACATTGGCATCGGCGCTCGGGATCCGCTGCAGATCCGCTGGACGGGCCCCCAGGGGCGCCACCACGGCTACATCGATGCCGCAGCGATGCAGCAGGCCGGTGATCTCGCGAATGTCGTCGCGGCAGCGGAACCCGAGCAGGCTTGGGCCCAACAGATTGACCCGGGGTCTGCGGCCTTCCTGTTGCCAGCGCTGGGGTGAGCGCGCAGGGGTACCTGGAGGCGGAACCTGGTCCTTAAGCAGACCTCTTACCAGTTGGTAGAAGGTTTCCGCCGCCCCCCAGTTTTCCTTCTTGGAGTAGGCCGGCAGATCCAGGCTCACCACGGGAATGCCTCCCAAATCCATGCCGCCCGCGAGGGCACCGGGCTGGTCTTGGATCAGTTCGGCGGTGCAGCTTTCTCCCACCAATAGGGCTTCGGGTTGGAAGCGCTCCACGGCCTGGTTGATGGAACGTTTGACGAGCTCAGCGGTGTCGCCGCCCAGGTCCCTGGCTTGGAAGGTGGTGTAGGTGACCGGAGGACGTTTGTCCCGCCGTTCGATCATGGTGAACAGCAAATCGGCGTAGGTGTCTCCCTGGGGGGCATGCAACACGTAGTGCACTCCTTCCATGGAGGTGGCAATCCGTAGCGCGCCCACATGGGGCGGGCCTTCGTAGGTCCAGAGGGTGAGTTCCATGGGGGTTAGGCGGCAAAGCTGAGTAGGGAGCGGCGGCGGAGGGGGCGGGCAAAGAGTTCGGCCAGATCTCCGGCCTGGTCGCAGCCATGGATGGGGCTGAACACGAGCTCAATCGACCACTTGGTGGCGATGCCTTCGGCCTCCAAGGGGTTGGCCAAGCCGAGGCCGCAAACCACGAGATCGGGCTTGGCCCTGCGCACCCGATCCAATTGCCGTTCGACGTCTTGGCCCTCACTGATTTGGGTGCCTACCGGCAGGAGATCCAATTCAGAGGCCAACAGTTGGCGATCGAGATAGGGCGTGCCCACTTCCACCAACTCCATGCCGCATTCCCGGCTCAAAAAGCGAGCCAAAGAGAGTTCCAGCTGGGAATCGGGCAAGAGGAAGAGGCGTTTGCCCGCCAAGGTTTCCCGGTGGGGAGCGATGGCATGGCGTCCCCGCTCCACCAAGGGATCCAGCACCGCGGCCACCTGGGCCGGGGCGACACCGCAGGCGGCAGCGCCGGCAGCCATCCACTCCCGACTCCCCTCGACCCCGAGGGGGTAGGGAGCTGGAATCAACTCGGCGCCGCGGGCGATCAGGGCCCGGGCGGTGGCACTCAAAAAGGGCTGGGCCAGAAGCAGCTTTGTGCCTTTGCCGACGGGAGGCAGCTCGGTGGAGCGCCGCGGTGGCAGGCTCCGCACCGCGCCCACCCCCATGCGGCCAAACAGATCGACCAGCCGATCTTCCACCGCATCGGCCAAGGTGCCGGTAATCAACAGCTGGGGTTCGTCGCTGGTGGGCATGAGGGGCGTCATGGCCACCAGGGCCTGGTCTTCCCCCTGGGTGAAGGTGGTTTCAATCCCACTGCCGCTGTAGTTCAGCACCGTCACCTGGCCTAAAAGCTGGCGGTTGAGCCGCTCCGCTGCCTTGGCCAGATCCAGCTTGATTACCTCACTCGGGCAGGAGCCCACCAAAAAGAGGGTGCGGATTTCAGGCCGGCGGGCCAGCAACTCCTTAACGAGCCGATCGAGCTCCTCATTGGCATCGGCCAGACCCGCCAAATCCCGCTCGCCCAGGATCGCTGTACCGAAGCGGGGTTCCGCAAAGATCATCACGCCTGCAGCGCTCTGCACCAGGTGGGCACAGGTGCGGGATCCCACCACCAGGAAGAAGGCATCGGGCATGCGCCGATGCAGCCAAACAATCGAGGTGAGGCCGCAGAACACCTCCCGCTGGCCACTCTCCTTCAAAATTTCCAAAGGCGGAGCAACCTTCGGCCCAGCGTCGAGCACCCCATCAAGCATTGGATTAACCATGGCTTCAGCCAGCGTCGATGCGCCCATCGCGCCGGAGCGACGCAAGTACCCACAACAGTTACAGGCACCTAGACCGAAAAGCGACAGATCGCCCACAAATGTTCGGGATCACGGGCCGCCAGGTGTGTATCACCTCACAAACGGCTGGCGGCGCCTACTGCCCCACGGCACGGACGCAAGGGCAAGGGTTTTCTTTTGGAGCAACCTCGATTGGGCGGGGGTTAGGACGGAAATTGGCCAACTGCGTTTTCTTCTTCAGGGCCAAACTGCAGGGTCATTGCCCGCTGAACAATAAAGATCAGTTGGGCTGTGCTCCAGCCGGCCATGAGTACACCATTGATTGCTTCACCAACACTCAGTAGTCGCCAGCATTTCATCAGCAAAACGTCTCCATAGCCAACCGTGGTGAAGGTGATCCCAGAGAAATACAGGCTTTCTGCCAGACCATGAATGGCGCCGACGTGGCGATAGACCCATGCCCATAGGACAATGTCCAGCAACAATGTTGCTGCCGTCATGAGGGCTCCGAGCGCAATGACCAAGAGGTGGCGGCCACGATGGGTTGAGCACCAGGCGCTTAGTCGTCCTGAGTGATTCCAATCGACCTGCATCGATGTCACCAGGGTGTGAAGCGTCGTTGTGGCAACAAGCATCCCCACGACAATTGCAGCAATGGTGCCGATCTCAGGGCAACGAGACGGTTGAGGTGTTGCTTGATAGGCGCTCAACACGATCCCTGCTGCGGCTGCGCCGGCCAACAGGGTCCACCTCACCTGTTTCCAGCTCATCCTCTGAACAACCAACCCTGGAAGCGACGCGTCAGGAAGGGCATCACCAGATAGTTGAGCAGCCCCACCATGATCGTCAATTTGACCAACATCATGAGAATCCCGGGCCAGGAGGCCAGTAAAGCGGCCACAAGGGGGCTGACCACCAGGAAAGTGCCAGCAACACCAATCCAAACCAGGATGGCCTGCTTGTAGCGCTTTGGAGGAGAGTGGGTGGGTTGACTAGGTAACTGGAACCAAGGTTCCAACCCCGTAAGCGTATTGACGGATTCTGGCTCGCTGATCAACGGCTTCACGCGCTCGATCCAGCCCTTTCGCGACTCCGATTGCATCCAGGTTTCTAGGTGCTGGCAAGTGTCGAACTGGAGCACGATCACGTGATCAGATGTCACACCGAGTTCGGGGCGCAGGATGTGGGCGCCTTGGTAACCGTCGAAGTTGCGGGAGTCTGCGGCAATTCCCTTGAGCCATTCTTCGTAGCCCGTTTCGCGGCCAGGACGTACGCGATGGGTGATCACCGCCGTGACGTGAACGCTGGAATCCATGCAGGGAGGGTCCGAAAAACTCCTGGAGCGCCAGTATGAACCCTTGTAGTCAATGGCGGGAAGATGCCCCCAGACTGGCTATGCGTAGTGGTTGAAAAATGACGAGACCCATTTTGCTTCCATCAGTGCAACCAAAGGTAGATCTGCTCGGGCAAGAATTCTGCTTTTTCTGCCCGGATTCGTCATTTACGATGTGATTGGTTTAATCCTTTCAAGGGTAGTTCCTCTTGTTCAGACCAAGTAGTTTTTGGTCTTTTGGTCAGTATTGGCAATGAATGTGCTCCATTAATCTCTTTTCTGGCTACGGCGTTCAGCGCGGGCCGGCATGTTCTGCCTCTGTTGGCTGACTCCCAGCTCGATTGGGGTCTGATTTTCCAAAGCAAGCTCCTGACTGGAGGGTTTGCAGTTGCTGTGTTGGCGCGCCCGGCTATTTGCCGAGTTGATTTCTGGCTCCAATGTTGTGTTTAGCTTTGTTTCTTTCGTGATTTTTACTCGACCTCGGCAAAGCCCTGTAGTCAATGGCGTTTAAGCCGGCCCCGTCCAAGGCGAGCTGCATCCAATAACCAGTTCTTAACCCATCAAAATCCGTTGATAGCTCAGAGTTGTTGTGTCGAATATGGCCAGCATGCTCCCCCCTTCCAGGCTCAGCCTCGCTTTGGTCGCCACACTTCTCGCCCCCCTTGCTTCCGGGGCCTCTGTCGCCCAGCAGCAGGCTGCCCTCCGGCCGATCCGGATCAGTGGCTCCAGCACCGTGTACCCGATCCTGCAGGCCGGTATCAGTGCTTTTCGCCAGACTGCACCAGGCAAGGGCGTGAGCGTCAGCCTTAAGGAAACGGGCAGCTCTGCGGGTTTTCGGGATCTCTGCAGCGGCCGGGTCGAGATCAGTAATGCGTCAAGGCCGATCAATGCCAAGGAACTGAAGGCCTGTGCCGACAAAGGTATTCGTTTCATTGAAGTCCCCTTGGCCTTTGATGCGCTTTCGGTGGTGGTTCATCGGGGCAACACCTGGGCAAACACCATCAGCCCCCAGCAGCTCTCCCTGCTCTGGAACCGCAACGCCCAGGGGCGCATCAACAACTGGAACCAGGTGAATCCGGCCTGGCCCAAGCGGCCGATCAAGTTGTGTGGACCGGGGGCCGATTCAGGCACCTTCGACTACTTCAACAAGGCGATCAACGGTGATGAGGACAACTCCCGCCGGGATTACACCGCCAGTGAAGATGACAATGTGGTGGTGAATTGCGTGGCCAAGGATCCCCAGGCCCTTGGTTATCTTGGCTATGGCTGGTTCCGCAGCAATGCTGGGAAGCTCAAGGCCTTGGCGGTGGTCAACCCGAAGGGGAAAGCCGTAGAGCCCTCTGTTCAGGCGGTGTTGCAGGGGAAATATCAGCCCCTCTCCAGAGTCCTCTTTGTTTACGTTAACGATCAGGCTTTGGGCCAAAGTTCTGAAGTTCGTAACTTCACCACTTTCTTGGTAAGAAATTCCCCCTCCCTGGTTGCCAAAGCCAACTACATTCCCTTGCCTGAGTCCACTAATCGGTTGGTAGAAACCAAACTCTACCGGCGCGTGCTGGGCACATCCTTTGGTGGCGAACTGCCAGTGGGTCTCACGATTTATGATGCCCTCCAGCGCAGCTTTGATCAGCACAAGCGACCCGAATTTCGCTAACCGAAAGGCTCAGCTCTTGTAATCGCTGCCCCCCTTGACCCAGGATCCTGCGGCCCAAAGGGGGGTAAGCCTGTTGCGGCGAGTTATTTTGCTGATTGGTTTTGTTGCGTGGTTTCGCTGAACAGCTCTGACTCGTTGTCTCTAGGTGATGTTGTTGTTTCAGCAATGAACTGCTCGGCTTGGTTGAAGAGCCCCTCCCGCTTGGCGGTATCCATTCGATCCAGCAGGCGCACCATCATCGCTAGCCGTGGATTGGTTTGAAAGAACGGGCGATGGCGATCGATAAACCGCCAGTACAACCCATCCCAGATCTCGCACCAGGGGCCCCGGCGAAAGTCGCCCATCTTGAGAATGTAGTTTGATCCGCAGATATAGGGCTTGGTTGCGAAAATGCCACCGTCGCTCATCTGTCCCATCCCATAGACATTGGGACCCATCACCCAGTCGTAGGAGTCGAGGTAGCGCTCCATGAACCATTGGTAAACCTCCCGAGGCTGAACTTCACACAGCAACATCAGGTTGCTGATCACCATCAAGCGCTCAATATGGTGGTTGTAGCCCAAGCGATTCGCCCGCTTGATGGCTTGATCAAGGGGAGGTAGGCCTGTGGTGCCGTCTTGCCAGCAGGCGGAGAGGCTGCGGTGATGGTCCCAAAAGTTGCCCTGGGCTTGGCGTTCCCCATGGCTCAGGTGAATGCCTCGCACAAACTCTCGCCAGCCGATCACTTGGCGAACAAAGCCTTCCAGTGATGCCAGGGGAATGGACCTTGGGCTAGGAAACAGGGAGTCGCCGTGATCGATTGCTGCCTGATCGACTGCTGTTTGATTGACTGCCGCTTGATCGATTCCCGCTTGATTGATTCCCGCTTGATCGACCGCCGCTTGAATGACAGCAGCAGGATTGAGGAGACCGATGTTGAGTAGCGGCGAGAGTAGGGAGTGGTTGAGGCTGGCAAAGTGCCCACTCAGGGCATCTTCATAGGGGCCAAAATCTGCAAAGCGTTCCTGCAGAAAACACCCCAGCCAGCTGTCTGCTCCGGAGTGGTCGTAGGGAATAAAGAGCGGGCCAAGTTCACCCGGATTGTCAGGGAAATAGCGCTCTACCAATTCGCGAACTACCTCGTCATGGAGGCTGGGTGGGACCAAGGGCAGGGAAGGCTCGGTGTAACCCTTTGGGAGGCGCTTGCGGTTGTCTGCATCAAAGCTCCACTGGCCGCCGGTTGGGCTGCCATCGGCTTCAAGGAGCAGTCCCAGGCGTTTGCGCTGCCGCTCGTAGAAGGTCTTCATGAAGGGCCGTCGCTTGCCTTCAAACCACAGCCGACTCTCGGCAGCGCTTTCCAAAAAATCTGGCGATGGCAGCACCGTCAGCCGCACCCCAGAGGCCAGACAAAATGCCTCGAGGTTGTGTTGAAAGCCCGGATCGGCAATCTCCGCCACCCGCAGTTCTTGGGTGGTGATTGCTGCCCCGTCAGAGGAATGAGAAACACCCAGCTCCGAGCCCAGCCTTTGCAGGAAGGTCAGTTCCTCAGATTGGGGCAGCTCGAAATAGCGCACCGGGATTCCTTGCTCGATCAGGGCATCGCGGAAGCTGCGCATGGCCACGAAGGTGTGAAGCAAGCGCAACTTGTGATAGCGGTAGGCCGAGGCGACGCCGAGGTCTTCCACCATGACCACGGTGTCCTGGGGGCCAAGCTGGAGCCCAGGCCCCCCAAGCCATTGGCGGTAGAGCTGGTTGCCCAGGATCAGCGTTAGCGCCATAGCTGCATGTGGCTTTCTTCGGGGTCATAGCGCTTGGCCTGCCCCTCGAGATCAAAGCGCCGGGGAGACCCCCCAAAGCTTCGGGGGTCTGAACCCACCCCGGCCAGGTAGGCCCAATTCCCCGTATTGAGGGCTGGATCGGCATCGATCAACATCCACTCGAAATAGCGGGCCCCCCAGGTCCAGGGCAATTGCAGGCTGTTCACGAAGTGGGAGGCCACCCACTGCCTACCGCGGTTGGAGAGGTAGCCCGTGGCATTGAGTTCGCGCAGTTGGGCATCAATGCGTTCATGGCCGCACTCGGCCCGGGTCCAGCGCTGGAACAGCTCCCGATCAGGGTTTGCAGTAGGCAGGCGGCCCTGGATGCCGGATTCCCTGTGGAAGGCCTCGCCATGGGCCTGCTCCGACCACAGAAAAAATTCTCGCCAGAGCAATTCCTGCCGCATCCACTCGCAGCCTTCGCTAGGCCCAAAGCTGGCCTGGTGGGCCTCCAGGGCCTGCCAGATCCGCCGCACCGACAGGCTTCCGTTTGCGAGAAAGGGCGAAAACTTCGAGGAAAACTCGCTGCCCACCAACTGGTTGCGGCTGGCCTTGTAGTTCTTCAGGCCATCGGACTCAAACACGTAGTGCTGCAGCCGCTCGAGGGCGCTGGCTTCGTCGCCGCGAAAGGGAAAGGCACTGCGCGTATCACCCCGATTAGGGCCCCGTTCAGGGCCCGGGACTGGCGCCGGGGGGGCCATCGATAGGTGCCGCAACTTCCCTAAGTCCCCTGCCGAGCAAGATTCCAGTCCGTTGGCCAGGCCCGAGATCTCCGGCTCAGGCAGAGGGGGTTCGGGAGCGCCTTGAAGTTGCCGCCGGAACTCCCCAAAGACCCTGGGAAACTTCGCTTTGCTCGCGGGCCAGTCTGCAAATAGCCGGCTTTGCTCGCCATAGAGAACGGCATCTGGCTGCACCAGGGGCTCCAAGACCTTCAGGGCAGCTGCTGTTGGGAGCTCGGGGAAACAAAGCAGGGGGATCCCCAGGGCTTCGGTGCGGGCGTGCAAGGCACGCAAGGCGTCCTGGTCGAGTTTGCGTCGGTGGGGTCCCCTGAGGCGCTGGCCCTCCGCACGAGCTGCGAGCAACACCAAGCGCCCGCCCTGGTGGCGCCGCACCAAGTCCATGGCTTGATGCAGAACGGGTTGGTCGTGGAGGCGCCATTGGCCCTCCAGGGCCACGACGACCGTGAAGCCACTTAACATTTTCGGGATGATTCCTGGGGTTGAAGAGCTGCCATGCGTTCCCTGATCACTTGCCTGATGCTTGCGGCCACGGTCGCCATGGTTGAAAGCCCTGCCCAGGCCCAGCGGGTGGTGCCGAAGCTTGGCACCATTTGTCCCATTGGCTATGTGGACACCCTCAATGGCAAATGCAGCACCCTTGGCCTGGCCAGCTACACCGTTCAGCCCACCAATGGGCAAGCTTGCCCCTCTGGCTGGATGAACGTGGGTGGGGGCTATTGCAGCAAGAAATAGTTTGAGGATTCCGTAAGAGGAACCTAGAAACGCCGTCTTAGTTGACCCGTTGCCAGTTGCACCTCGCGTAAAAACAGCACCACGGCGATCATCAGGCAGGCCATCGCCAGCACAAACAACGGCACCACGATCAGGGCAAGATCAACTGCCGCGACTGCACTCACAAACACGATGGCCACCACCAGGGCCACCAGCAGGATGGTGACGGTGGCGAACTCAATCGCCTTCATCACCAGGCGGATGCGCTTCTTTTGAATCTGCAGCTCCAGTAGGCAATCCCGATTGCTGCTTTGTGAAGCCCCTTCCTGGAGCCGTCGTGCCCGATCAATGATCCGGTTGAGTCGGTTGGTCAGCACATTGAGTAAGCCGCTGATCCCCGCCAGCAAAAAGACCGGCGCCACCGAGAGGTGGATCGCCCGGGCCAGCCCCTCGACGGGTGCGGTGGAAACCAGGGCCAGGGGAAGCACGGTTGGTTCGGCCACAGTGGTGAGGAAAACCTACCTGTGCTGGACCACCCGCCATGACCAGCATTCAATCGAGCGACCAAGGCCAGGCACCCCTGCAGAAGCTGCGGGCCTATCTGCACACCACCCAGCTGCTGGGATCGATCCAGAGCGCCCTCTATTACGACCAAAACACCGCCATGCCCGCCGCGGGGGCGGAGTGGCGTGGCGAACAGCTGGCCCTGCTCGCCCAGCAACTGCATGGCCGCCAGAGCAGTGGGGCCTATGCCGACCTGCTCGCCGCCGCAGAAGCGCAATGGGAGGGGGCTCCAGGCCCCATGGGCCGCAATCTCCAGTTGCTCCGCCAGGAATTTGAACGCCAGCACCGCCTGGATGCTGCCCTGGTCGGCCACATCGCCCAGGCCCAGGCCCAGGGCTATGCCCGCTGGCAAGAGGCCAAGGCCAAGGGCGATTTCAGTGTGTTTGCCCCTTCCCTTCAGGTGCTGGTGGGCCTGCGCCAAGAGCAGGCCCGCCAGTTGGCCGAGCCCCGAAGTTGCTGGGAAACCCTGGCCCAGCCCTTTGAGCCCGACATCAGCAAGGCGCGGCTGGACGTCCTGTTTGCGCCCTTGCGCCAAGAACTGCCAGCCCTGATCGAGCGGGCCCGATCCGCGGCCAGCAGGCAGCCATCGACTGCGTGGGATCTGCCAGAGAGCAGTCAGCTGAAGCTCTGCCAGGAGCTGTTGAACGGCTGGGGTTTTGATCCGAATCGCTGCCAAACAGCCCGCTCGCCCCATCCCTTTTCCTGCACCCTGGGTCCGGCCGATTTCCGTATCACTACCCGGGTGGTGGCGGGCCAACCCCTCTCAGCCCTGCTGGCCACGGCCCATGAATGGGGCCATTCCCTCTATGAGCAGGGGCTGCCGCGCAGCGGTGACCACTATTTCCCTTGGCCCCTGGGGGATGCCACCTCCATGGGGGTGCACGAGAGCCAAAGCCTGTTCTGGGAGTGCAGGGTGGGGCGGAGTCAGGCCTTTGCCCAGGGCCTGGAGCCCTCGATTGCTGCGGCGTGGAGCCTGGCGAATCCAGGGGGTGGGGCGAACCCAGGCTCCCCCAGCCCTTGGCGCAACAGCCAGGGCTTCTGGCGCTGCCTCAATCCCCTCGAACCGGGAATGATTCGGGTTGAGGCCGATGAAATCAGCTACTGCTTGCACATCGTGCTGCGTTACGAACTCGAGCTGGCCCTACTGGAAGGGGATTTGCCCGTGGCGGAGCTCCCAGGCCACTGGAACCAGCGCATGGCCGAGCTTCTGGATCTGCGCCCTTCCCATGACAGCGAAGGCTGCCTCCAGGACGTGCATTGGAGTGAGGGCTTGTTTGGCTATTTCCCCTCCTATGCCCTTGGCCACCTGATCAGTGCCCAATTGGGTGAGGCCATGGAACGGGACCTTGGCGGAGCGGGCTCCATCGAAGCGCGGGTCGCCAAAGGGGATGGGGCCAGCCTCAAGCAGTGGCTTGCGGAGCACGTCTACCCCTTGGGCCGCCAGGTCAATGGCGAAGAGCTGGTCAAGCAGGTGAGCGGTCAGGATCTCAGGGCCGAACCCTTCCTGGCCTATCTCAGGGCCAAATTGGAGCGGTTGGTGGCTCCTTAGGATGCCGCGGCGCAAAAGCTTCTTTCTTCATGGCGAATATCGACCACGCCCCCAGCCGCACGATGCTCAACCTGCTGCACGTGCTGCCGGCCTTCGCCGATGAATCGGAACTGCGGCTCAACACAATCGTTGAGCTCAACTCCATGACGATCAACAAGTACGAGCTGATCACGGAAACCGGCCACCTCAAGCTGGATCGGGTGGGGTATTCCTCGCTGTCCTACCCCTTTGCCTACGGATGCATTCCCCGCACCTGGGATGAGGACGGGGACCCCTTGGATATTGAAATCGTTGGTGTCACCGAACCCCTGGTGCCCGGATCGATTGTGGAGGCCAGGATTATCGGCATCATGAAATTCGACGATGGCGGCGAAGTGGATGACAAGGTCATCGCCGTGCTCGCCGATGACAAGCGGATGGACCACATCACCAGTTACACCCAGCTTGGCGACCATTGGCTCAAGGAAACCCAGTACTACTGGGAGCACTACAAGGATCTCAAAAAGCCCGGCACCTGCAAGGTGAATGGTTTCTTTGATTCCACTGAGGCCGTCAAGATCATCAAAGATTGCGAAGGGCGCTATTTGGCCACGATTGAGCCCAAGTTGGTCAACTAAGCCAGAAGTCCAGCCTTTCGGGTTTGGCCTCCTCGCCAACGACAAAACAGTTCAGCGGCAAAACAGTCAAACCCGAAAGACTTTCTGTAGATCAGCTGCCTAATCGTTGGCGCGCGCTCGTTCGCTGCCTACGTTTGTGGATCAAGGTCTAGCCGATGTCCACACCCCAAGCACGCCACCTCGACCAGCTGAACAGCACGGCGCTGAAGTGGGCCAGTGATGGGGAGCTCTCGGCCCTTGATCTCCAGAGGATTATGGCCCGGTTGGCCGACGTTGATCCGGCCCTCCAAGAGGTCTGCGACCCGGGCCACGGGCGTGCCCGTGGCAAGAATTGATCGGGATTGAGCTGCCGATACCTCTTTAAAAACCCAAATCCCTGGTCGCCTCTAAATCTTTTGGCGCCTCTAAATCTTTCTGCACACCTGGGTCAGGCGTTCCGCTACCGCTGCCCTGGGTGAGGTGTTTGGCCAGGGCCCTCGATAGGCCATCCCGGCTGGCGACTCCCCGCAGGGCAGAAAGGGGTAGGCCCCCGCTTGGTAAACCGTGGGGCAGGGTTCCAGCCACACCGGCCGGGACCGCAAAGATCAGCACTTGGCGGAGTCCGTTTGGGGTGAGCTGATCTTCCAATTGGGCCAGATGGGCCGTGTCGGGTAGCCAAACCAAATCCCCCCGGCGGCAGGCCTGGAGGGTGGGGATGGCCGTTGGCTCTTTGGCCGATGGCTCTTGGGCGGTTGGCTTTTGATCGGTTGGATTTTGTTGATCGGTGCTGGCGGATTGGTATGAACTCAGTGCCCGCTGCAGATCGGGCAGGGTCACCAGGCCCAAGACCCAGGGGCCATCAGCCACAACCAAACAGTGGCCATGGCTTTCCACAAGCTGGCCGAGGGCTTCATGGGCAGGCAAGTCAGCGGGGAGCACCAGGGGGGCTTCCGGTTCATAGGCATCCCGCACAGGCAAGGCGGTGAGTTGGCGGCGCCGCTTCTCTTCGAGAAGATCGGGTCCGAGGAGGCCTGGATCGGCCAAACCCTGCCAGCGCTCGACCAAGGCCGCACTCAAGCCTGCGGCGGCCATCAGGGGCAGCACAATCCGAATGTCATGGGTGAGCTCAAACAGCAGCAGCAGGGCCGTGAGCGGGGCCCTTGCGCTGCCAGCAAGCACGGCGGCCATACCCACCATCGCGTAGGCCGGCGGCTCCGCCACCGGCAAATGCAAGCCACTTTCACCCAGTAATTGGCCATAGCAATTACCCAGCACGGCTCCTAAAAACAGCGATGGGGCAAACCCGCCGCCCACAAACCCCGTGGCGTTGCTGATCCCCGTGGCCAGCAGCTTCACCCCCAACAGCGCCACCAGGGTGGCCAAGGGCACACCCCCATTGCTGCCCAAGAGGGCCTCAATGGTGTCGTAGCCCACCCCCAGCACCTGGGGGAAGAGCAGGGCAATCAGGCCCACCAACGCACCCCCGATGGCGGTGGGTATCCCGGCGGGCAGCTTGTTCAAGCTGCTTTGCAGGGCTTCACTGCGACCAGCCGCCAGCAGGCTGACCAGGGCCCACGACATCAAGCTCGCCAGCAGGCCCAGGCCCAGATAGAGCGGTAGTTCCAGGGGCGAGCGCACGTCATAGGCGGGGAGGCGCAGGATC
>Ga0310335_100068_pt1 | contig 28145 bp, 2 predicted proteins | sample LakMicMISRFREDD7_FD_195549 | JGI IMG/M metagenome (GOLD analysis project Ga0310335, IMG submission 195549) | Enriched freshwater cyanobacterial communities from Lake Michigan, Michigan, United States - MI23.SRF.RED.D7 (v2) (version 2) | ecosystem: Environmental > Aquatic > Freshwater > Lake... | reverse complement strand
TCGCCTAGGAGCGCTCGAACCGTTGCCGGCAGATTGTTTGGCAAGGGCGCTTGCTCAAGGCTCACCACATAGGTGCGAGTGCCAGCGACGCCTGATGCCGGCTCCGCCTGATGAGACTCAGAGATAAGGTTAAAACCGCCCCCGATGAGCGGGCTCCACGCTGGCTGCAGGCTCCACAACTCGGCTAGGGAGGGATCAATGAAGGGGATACGTTTAGCTTTTGACATGATGTTCAACTAAATAAGTCGAGCAGGAGCCTGAAAAAGACCACCCATAGGTGGATGCACTAATAATAGCAGCTATAGACGGCTAGTCCCCATCGGTCATGGCAGCTCTGGTCCCTACGATCACTGCAGCAGTGCAAGCCTAAACCCTGTCGTATCAAGCGATTCGGGCTGATGCACCAAGCTCCAGTCACACTCAGACATACATTGAGGCACCCTCGGAACCCTGGAACGGTCGCCTACCGCCCACACCCCCAGCGCCTTTAGATAGCAGCCGGGTCGTCGCCCTTGGTATGGGGGTCCATCTCTCGGCGTAGGCCAAACGGGCGAGGCCAACCGTGGGGAGCTCGCTCAGCAAGGCGGAGTTGGGGGCGGCGGAGCATGCCCTGGAACGGGCCAATGAAGCTGAAATGTCCGCGGCAGGCGTGATAGCCCTCGATGGCGCCCATGCAAATCTGGACCTTGGCCAGCTGGCGGATCCGGGTAGGAGATGGCGTCTGAATCAGGACTGGGGATAGAAGAGATGCCGGAAGCCCTTGGTGACCTCCTTCCCTGAGGAACCTCGAGGAACGTTGAAGCTCCTTGCCACGGGATACGGGGTGGTGCATACCCATCCAGAAGGGTTGCGGAAACAGGGTCTCGATGGCGAAGCGGTGGCAATCTGCCTCTACCGTGACCTTGTTGATGGGCACGACCAGGGACTCCATCCAGGAGATGGATAGGGATGGACGCTCTTCTAGAGGCACCCAAAGGCGGCCTGAATCAACCCGCCGACACAGCCAAGCGTCGACCTTAGCGATATCTGGGCGTTGGCCAGAAAAAGTGCAGTAGTGGTGTCATCATTCAATCACCAACTTGGTTCTCCCGATTTGGTAGCAGCGCCAAACGACCGCCCGCCTGCGCTCGTCTAGTACGTCTCAAAAGGAGAGCCGGAAGACTTGTAAACACGCAGCACAGTGCTGCGCTTCTGCGCTAAGATTGTAAGAAGCAATTTTCTTGTACTTTGGACAATTTCCTAGGTGCCAACTACGGTCTGAACCAGGGCGATCTCGCCGCTGGCTCCCTTGGCACACGGGGACCACTCCAAGGCTGGACCTGGGATCGGCTCGAGGATCCACTGCTGCCCCTCGGTTCTCTTGCGAACCCGGGCGCCCTACTGAGTACAAGTCTGGATAGGGGCAGTCCATTGCGTCTCAGCGTGGTGAGCCTGGAGGATGACCAGCTGCGGGCCCTCGCCGACGAGCTAAGGCGTCAAGGCGAAACCGTGCTGGTGCTCGACCCCAGCCGCGACGGCTTGAACGATCTGGCACGCACCCTCAAGCATCAGGGGCGCCTTTACGACGAAATCCAGATCTTTAGCCATGGAGCCGACGACAGCTTCCGGGTTGGCAAAAATAATGTATCATCGCGTACCCTTTGGCGCTACCGCGGTGCCTTTGAGGCGATCGGCGATGCCCTCAGCCCGGGCGGCGATCTCCTGCTCTATGGCTGCAACCTGGCGGAAGGGGCTAAAGGCAAACAACTGATCGAGCGTCTGGCATCGATCACCGGCGCCGATGTGGCGGCCTCCACCGACCTCACCTATGCCAACGGCCAAAGCAGCGATTGGGATCTGGAATGGTCTGCCGGATCCATCGACAACCGGGACTTCCAGGATGTCCTGACCGGCTTGAACTGGCAGGGCCAGCTTGGCGGTACGGCCACTCTCTCTGGATCTGAACTCAGTGTCACTGGAGCCTCCGGGGCCATCGGCATCAGCCGAAATTCAACCGGTATCTCCCTCACCGGAACCACCCAAACCACCCTCGGTAATAGCAGCACTGTCATCAATAAGGTGACCGTGAGTGGCACCAGCTTTGAGATCAGTGGTATCAACCTGGATGCCGTCGCCACAGACACGATTTACCCGGCCGCCTACGATGTAATACTCACAGCTACGGGGTCCTACGACGCAAACAGCACAGCAAACAGTGGCGATCTCAAGGTATCCGGTGCTATACGCTCATTTGGTGGCAATGTCAGCCTAACTAGTCCCGGCAAGATTACGATTCGACCCACAGATACGAACTCCATATCTACCCTCATTGATGCGCGCACTTGGTTAGAAAGCGCCCCGGCGACAACTGCAGGAAATTTAACCATCAACTTCCAGAGCGAGGGTCGCGACCTGCCGCTGCTACTCTGGATGCCCCAAGTTGACGTTAACCTTGAAATAGGCAATACATCAGGCACAGGCAAAACACAGCTCTTTGCCAAAGACGTAACGATTAGTGGGTCTGCATCAATCGCCTCAGACATCATTAGCAACAGCGAGGAAAACCAAGGTCTAACCGTTCTCAACGAACTATTTGACACTGCCATTTACGGCATTACTACAGCTCTATCTCCCATTCCCGCAACCATAAAAACAGGGAGCACATCGGCTAAGGTTGCTTTTAGTAATGCCGAATTATTATCTAGCGGTTCAATCAACCTTGATTTGAGCTCAGAATTAAACCTCAAGGCCCCCTCCTATGGCAGTGCCTGGTGGCAAAACTCGATGTTACTCTGGTCTGCTGGCGTTGCAGTTGGCTCAACGACCACAGACTTATCCTTTAAAGCCACCACTCTTAATACGACAGGTGGAGATATCACGATCAAGACAGCCAGTGAGAACAAATTATTAGCAGACTCAACCCTCAAGGTCGACCCACAAAACACCAAAGATAACAACAATAAAGTAGTATCAAGTTTTGGAGTCACTGTCGGAAACACAAAAAGCACCATACTTCTTGATGCAAATTCCCAGATTAAAGCCACTGGCTCCGTTAGCATTAACAATGAAGCGAAACCCACTGCCGAGACAAAGTCTGCCGCTGTACTTTTCTATGGTGGAAGAGGTGCCGCATCGGCCACGATTGGCTATGACAAGACTAATGCGTCTGTACAAATCGACGGCCTAGTCCAAAGTGAAGGACAGAGCTACGCCGATCCAAAGGCAACCTCGAGCCTGTTTAGCTCCTTTTGGAATTACATTCAAACTGGATCCCTGCCTAAATACACGGTAACAACATCAGCCGACGTTCCCGTAACAACCAATGTAAGCCTGAGCACTGGACAGATTGTCAGAACAACGAACGGAGATCTATACAAGTTCATCGGTAGCAATGCCACAACTCTTGACCTGCAAACTCTTAATGTCACAACTGACTCCCGTTTCACGGTAATCGGGTCATCCACATTCGCTTCCAACACCGGCCTAAAAGTTGGCGACGAAGTCAAAGTAGAGAATGCCGCGACTGGTTACGCCTTTAAAGTTCGTGCCCTAGCCGATGGAACTAAAGTTCTAGAAAGTCGCGATGGAATTGAACTGACGCGCACCGGCTCCAACACGACAATTACTGTCAACACTGGGGATCGTATCCTTGGCAATGACGGCAGGCATTATCTTTACAGCGGCAGCACATCCCTAAGCACAACGCTCGATAACCTTAATCCCAGTGGAGCAAATTGGTCGATTGCACCATTGCTTGAGTCGGGCGCTGTCATGCAAATCACCGCCATTCTAGACAACGCAGTTGCAGGAAAAGATTATATCCTGGCAATCGGCCAACCTTTAGATCTAATCAAGGAAGAGGCAACTGGCGCAAGCCACGGTATATACAAAGTCAACGATACATTGTTTGATGCCAGCAAAGCAACGACCGTCGACTTAGTTAATAATGAGCTTGTTTTAACACCAGCAACCGGTTCTCGTGATGCGTTTGGGCCAGGCCAACCAGTAACTTATTATGTTCTCAAAGATAAGGCCTCTGAGCAGGATAGCTATCCGATCGGAGGACTATCGGGTGATACACTTTATTATGTCATACCTCGCGGGGGAGACAGATTTGCGTTGGCCTTAACTCCCGATGATGCCTTAGCAAACCGAGCAATCGATTTTACCCAGCTTGGCACTGGCAGTCGGCACATTCTCCACTACGACCTAGGGACGAATACCACCGTTAAGGCCACACTTGGGAGCATTGGCACCAATGACTACGTCCCCCCCTCCGTTCCGGTTGCTCAAGTTTCGAGCCTCGTCTTGAGTGGCAGCTATGAGGTTAATGATATTATCACCATTACAGTACAGAATCAAGGTGTTGCAAATACAATCCCCCAAGATATCACCTATAAAGCAACCAGCTCTAATCTAACTGTCATCCGAGATGCAATTGTCAGCCTCCTTAACAATAGCAGCGGAATTGGAACAGGTACAGATTCCTATCTACAAGCAGCTGCAGCAACAACCAGCGGAGAAACCGCAATCAATATCACCGCTAAAACGGCAGGGAGTCCTTTTCTCCTAATCGCTGGTGCGAGCAACGGCCCAATAGCCTCCAACCCAGACCGCACGCAAGCCATCGTTGTAGAAAGTATCACCCTAAATGTAACCCCCCCCAATCAACTCAATAAGAAGCTTTCTCTCACTGATGTCCCTGCTGGGCTAGGTGATTTGAGCACAGTTCAACTTAGTTCTGGCTTAATACAAACATCCACCAATGCCCTAATCGGTGCCCAAGCCTTCCTCACGGCATCGAGTGAGCTGATCAATAGTGCCGGTACCAGCCTGAGCAGCACTGCCAGCCTCACCTTGCAACCAGGAGAGGTGCTCTATGTAGAAACGACAACTAGTGGTACAACAACAGGCTCCTATCGTCGCTACACAGGAACGTCAACCTGGTCTGGAACAGCAAGTGCCCTTAGAACTGCTCTAACAAGTGACAACACAAACTGGTTAGCCAATTCAGGCCCATTGGTACAGCTAATCCGCCCGGGGACTAGCACAACTGACTATCGATTACAAACTACCACTTTAGGGACACCTGACCTTAGAAATAGCAATCTATCGGCGAAATCCGCTGCAAGCTTAACATTTACAGTGCAAACTCCTGCCGTCGTATTCAATCCTGGTAATGCCGTAGATAATGTCAATAATACCCTAACACTTGAAGGCCTCGGTGCTAGCACCGGCGAACTCATCAAATACAGCGCTGATCCAACTTATACGAGCACGGTTGATCAAACAACATTCCTGCCAGTCACCTCCAGTGGCATGACCAATGGAACCAATATTTGGTCTGGCATCAGCCTGCCTAGCACAGCTACCAATACAAATGGAATTTATAAACTGACCTACTATTCGAGCAATCCGCTTTTTGCCACTACAGGTCGGGCCCCTGCCACTGATCCCCTTGGCGGCTTGCAAGAGGGCCAAGTTATTTATGCAAAAAAAGGAACAACCGCAGGCACAATCGATCTATTCCAAAATGCCGCAGCAACGCAATCCCTCATTCTCGACACTAGTGATACCAGCGCTAATGCGACTCACTATTTCAAACTTAGCGTCAATGTTCTACAACCATCGCAAGCCGTTGGGGGCATCATCCCCGACAAAGAGTTACTGCTAATAGCCCTTGGCGGTGATCGTTATCAACTCGTTGAGGATAGTGCTTCCCTCGAACGTGCCTTCCCACGCAACTTGCTAGGCAGTCAAATCAGCTCCACAACTCGTCTAAGCAAGGTCGTAGATGATGAAGTTGCTGGCGTAGACATTAAATCAATAATTGAGGCTGAAAATAAGGTAGAAGCAGAAACGGGCCTGGGTGGAGAGCCTGCCTTGAATGACTATCTTAGCAATGCAGGTGTGAGCACATTAATGGCAAAAGGGTTGAAGGGTGTGATGGATAAACTATTTCAAATCGACATCAATCCAACCCGATCTAATGCAGAGCAGGGAAGCTCAATCAGCGGCTCCATTGCACTAAACTTGGGAGAACACATTGCTAGTGTTGAACAGGGCAGCACTAGCAAAATAATTGCTGCGGCAAGCAAGTCTGTCAACGTTGACTCTTCGATTGAAGCCACATTTAAAAATATTAACAAATCAGAGACTGAGCAACCCTCTTCTGCAGCGGTTAATGTATCGCTCGGCGTCAACAACCTAAGCAATACCGCAAAAAATAATCTAAACGGATTAATCCAAACCTCTGGCGAAGTTACCATAGAAGCAACAACGAAATATCCCAGCCTTTTCATGGAAACATTTGGGAGTTCCGAAAAAATCGGCGAATGGTTCCAATCACCTACAAACATAGCTGACGCAATCTCCGATGTGACTGGGGTTTTTGTTGGTGAATCATTTAACAGTTTTTCACAAGTAAGAATCGCCGGCCAAGTAAAAAATGGCAAGCATAAACAATCCGAGGTAGGTATCGGTATTGGCATTAATATTAGCAATATTACCTCTGTTAATACCAATACGGTAGCCGGAACCATATCTGCGGGCGGCTTAACACTTATTGCATCTAATCAGATCGATTTCATCCGTGGTGCGGGCTCAATCCATATCGATTTCAGCCCGGAAACATTAGTGGGAGTTGCCAGCAAGCCTGCGAACCAGAGAGCCTCGATTCGCAGAGACGTTCTATCCGCTGGCAATGTTGCCAAAAATGGCCTGGGCGCTTCGATCTCAATTATTACGCCAATTAATACCACACAAAATAACTTTACCGCCACGTCAATTGTCACCTTGGGAGGAGCTCTTTCGGCAACAGCAAGCCAAAGTGGTAAAAGTGTGGGGGTTGCAGTTGGATCAGGTTCGTCGTCCAATCTTGGCTTGAATGGCGGCATTCTCGTAGAGACTGGAGCTATTAATACGACAGAAAATGTTCGCGAATCTGGCGCCAAACTTCAAGCTGCCTCGGCTAGTTTCACGGCAACAGATAAGTTAGCTCAAGCAGATTTTTCTGGTGCCGTCCAATTTAGCAACTCCATTGGGATGGGGCTCTCCCTAATCCTCAATGATCTCCAGCGCAAGACCAGAAATCGTCTTGATGCCAGTGGACTCAACCTCACGGACCCTTCAGGCTTGCAAGCTACTGCAACAAACACCGGTGATCTATTAACGATCGCTGTAGCAGGGGCGATTAGTACCAGCTCACAAAGCCAGGATCCAACCAATGACAACTCTACAAGTAAGTGGATGCCCCAAATCAGTACCTTTGGGGTTTCTGGGGCTGGCAGTGTGGTCGTCAATAAGCTAGATGGTAATGAGTCCAGCTCCACGCTCACAAGTAGCAACACGACACCTGTTGCAATTACGGCACCAGCGGTCACCCTCACGGCAAAAGATACAACCGAAGTGCGGAACTGGGGTGGGGCGGTAGCCTTTGGTAAGCGGGGTGCTACGACCCCTACTGCAACAGGAGACTTGGCCAATCGAGGTCAGGCAAGCATCGCTGGCAGTGCCAACTTCAACTACATCAGCCGCGATGTAAGTAGCAGCCTCAGTAATGTTGATTTTGGCGCCCAACAAACCACCCTCAACCTCAACAGCAGCACAGAAGGCGCCATGGCCACTGCCGGGGCGATCAGTCTCTCCATCGCTGTCTCACCAGGCAAGACACTTTCGATTCCAGGCTCCCTCGCCGTCAATAAGAACGCTAGTTCCAGCCAATCACCAACGACTAAAGCATCAATCAGCAACGTTCGCGGTACAGCAATTAAAAGCTTGAACGCAACCGCCATTGAAGCTGCTGATGCAAGTGCCTATGCCGGCAGTCTCGGCCTCGCCGCCAACCCCCTCCAACCTTCCACCACACCGGCCAGCGGTCCTCAAGTGGCAGCCACTTTTGGTTTCTCCGTTGCCATCAATGACCTTCAAGCCGGATCGTCGGCTGAACTCAAGGGCAGCACCCTGACTACCACCGCTGCTGCTCCCATCACCATTCGGGCCAAAACAAGTGACGTTGACCTCCAAACGGTCAGCATCTCTGCTGCAGGCTCCTCCAGCACATCCTCCCCTGGCTCCGCTTTAGGTGCCTATGCCGTATCCGGCGCTGGCGCTGGCGCTGAAAACAACTATTCCAGCCCGATCACCGCAAGGATCTCGGGTAGCACCATCAATGCACCCAGCAGCGGCAGCGGTGCCCAGCTCACCATTGATGCCTCCAGTGATGAGCAGGTGCTTGCCGTCACTGGTGGTGTCGACATCGCCATTGCCCAAGGCACGGGCAGTGGCGCCTCCGGGGCCCTCTCGGTTGGTGCTTCCGCCTCCCATAACACCCTTTCAGGTGGTATTTCAGCCCTAAGTAGCGGCGACAGCACGATCACGGCGAACACACTCAACCTCACCAGCACCGATAGCAGTTCCATCGGTGCCTATGCCATTGCCGGTTCAGCCAGTGCCGCCTCCGGTGCCCTCGGTTCTGCCTTCAGTGGAGCCTTGGTAGGCGCAGGTACCGGCAACAGCATCAGCCGCAGCGTCGATGCCCGCATTGGTGACCCGACGGCCACCACCTCGGCCACAGGTGAAATCAACGTCGTCGATGCGACGATGCGGGCCCGCCGTAGTGAGGAGTCTCGGATCGTTGCTGATGCGGCCGGTGTTGCCATAGCGGCTGCTCGGAGTTCTGCCAGTAGCGCCATGTCCGCCGGAATCGCCGGCGCCTTCAGCTTTAACACCATCTCGGGAGGTGTTACCGCTGGTGTTTACAACATCAACGATTTCACCGCCACAGGCAATGTCACGATCGAGGCCCTAGCGGCCCGGGGCAAGGGCGGCAGCAACATTGATACCTTCGCTGGGGGGTTTGCCGTCTCCCTCAACCAATCCTCTGGTACCAGTGCCGGCGGAGCCAGTTTGGGCTTAGTGGTGGCACGCAACACCATTAACGATCCCCTCACTGCCATCATTAAAAATGTTAAAGGCGGCGCCGATAACAAAATCAAGGCTGGCACCCTCACGATCAACGCCAATAACGATCGCGTTATCAAAGCTGATGCCGCCGGTGGGGCCCTCACCATTAGCAAGAGTGCCAGCACAAGCGGCTCCCTCGCCATCGCGGCCGTCGACGGTAAAAACACCATCAGTGGTGACATCTACGCCGGTGTTGACCTCGCTGGCATCGAGCTTGAGACCACCGGCAATGGCATCAACCTCGGTGGCATTCTCTCCAGCCTCGATTTCCTCGCATCAGACACCTCGATGATCCAGGTGTTCAGCGTTGCGGCCGCCATTTCCATGGCCCAGGGCACCAACAGCCTCAGCCTCAGCGGTGGCGGTGCTGGCGCCACCAACACAATCAGCTCCAGCCTCCAGGCTGTGGCCAGCGCCGCATCCCTGCGCGGCACCGGCACAGGCCGTCATCGCGTCCGCGCCACCACCACCAAAGGCACCACAACTAGCAGCGGTGATAGCCGCCAGATCAAGGCTGCCATCGGCGCTGGTGCTGCAGCTGGTGGTGCAGGTGCTGCAGGTGGTGGTGCAGGTGGTGCTGCCATCGGGGTCAGCACGGCCGATAACCTCATCAATTGGGACAGCGCCAACAAAAAATCCTCTGGCGCGGGCGTGAGCGCCAAGCTTGATGTGGCGTCCACCGCTATTTCCGGTGCCCTAGAGCTGGGCTCCATCAATGCCGATCGCATTGACGCCACAGTCGCCTCCGTGGCTGTTGGCCTCGCCTATTCAGGCACTGGTAGTGCCATGGCCATCTCGGCCGCTGGCGCTGGCGCCACCAACAGCATTGGCACCGGCTCTACCGCCCAGATAGTCGCTCGCAGCAGTGGCGCCGGCCAGCTGCAGGCTGGCTCGATCAACCTCACCACCTTGGACATTGGCCAAATCCAATCCGGGGTTGGCGCTGGCAGCGTCGCCATCTCCTATGCACCCAGTGGTTCCTCCGTTGCGCCAGCCATTGGCGCAGCCACCTCCACCAATACCCTCGCTGGCAACAGTGATACCTCCATCTCCGGCTTTACCGGCGTGCGCACCACCAGCGGCGACCTCACCCTGCGCACCAGCCGCGAACTCCTCGATGCCAATGGTGCCAGCCTCACCATCCGCCGCATCGATAGCACCGCTGCCGCTGCAGCGGTTGCCGTGGCAATCGGCAAAAACTCCCTTGGCGTCGCTGGCGGCGGTGCCTCCTCCTACAACACCATCCTCGGTGAGACCACCGCCTCCATTGCCAGCCCCTCGATCATCAGCGCCGGCAAGCTCAGCGTTCTAGCCAGCTCGCCGGGCACGATTAACGCCAAAATCATCGCCGTTTCGGCTGCTGGTAGCGGTGGCACCGGTGGTAGTGCCGGTGCCGCCAGCATTGGCGTCAGCATTGCTCGCAACTTCATCGGCGCCACCCAGGGCAACCCTGCCCTCTCCGGCGGCAGTCCAACCTTTGCCAATAGTGGCGACGGCAACCGCATCTCCGCCACCATCTCGGGGACCACTGCCAACCCCCTGGGCACCCTGACGGCCGGCGGCGCTATCCGGGTTGAGGCCAGCAATACCGCCACCATTAAGGCGGAAGTGGTCGCCGTTTCAGCCGCTGTTGCCGCCGCCTCCGGTGGAGGGGCCGTGGCCCTCAGTGGCGCCGGCAGTGAGGCCACCAATGTCATCGCCACTAGCACCACCGCCACCATCGCTGGCAATTCCGCCTCTGGCAGTAGCTCCAGCCTGAGCAGCACCGATCTCACGATCCGCGCCTCCGATGTGGCCAGCATCGATGCCACCGCTGTTGGCGCCTCCCTCGCCGCCAGCTTCAGTGGTGGTGCCGCCGGAGCCCCATCGATCGGCATCTCGCTTGCCACCAACACCATTCGCCGCAACACCAAGGCCGAACTGGCGAACTTCGCCTCGGTTCTGCCCACCGGCAATGTCTCGATTACCTCCACGAACAACGGCACGATCAATGCCAAATCAATTGCAGCCGCGATTGCAGTTGCCGTAGGTAGTGGTTTCTCGGCTGGCCTAGCCGGCGGCGGCGCCAACAGTTTCAACACGATCACAGGCGATAACCAGGCCCTCGTCACTGGCGCCAACCTCGGCTCTGCCTCCACCGCTTGGAATGGCACCGTCACGGTCAGTGCCACCGATACCTCCTCAATCAACGCCAAGGTGGACACGATCAGCGCCGCTGGCGCTGGCGGGGCCAATGGCGGCGCCGCTGCCATTGGTGTGGCCCTAGCCCGCAACTTCATTGGCGCCACCCAGGGCAACCCTGCTCTCTCCGGCGGCAGTCCGACCGTTGCCAATAGTGGCGACGGCAACCGCATCTCCGCCACCATCTCGGGAACCACTGCCAATCCGCTTGGCACCTTGCGGACCAGTGGCGCCATCCGGGTTGAGGCCAGCCATAACGCCACCATCAAGGCTGAAGTTGTCGCCGTTTCTGCCGCAATTGCTGCTACGGCTTCAGGGTCCGCGGCCCTCAGTGGCGCCGGCAGTGAGGCCACCAATGTCATCGCCACCAGCACCACCGCCACCATCACGGGCAATGGCGCCCCTGCCAGCAGCTTGGCTAGCTCCGATCTCACGATCCGCGCCTCCGATGCGGCCAGCATCGATGCCACAGCTGTCGGCGCCTCCCTCGCCGCCAGCTTTAGCGGTGGTGCCGCCGGAGCCCCATCCATTGGCATCTCGCTTGCCACCAACACCATTCGCCGCAACACCAAGGCCGAACTAGCGAACTTCGCCTCGGTTCTACCCACCGGCACTGTCTCGATTACCTCCACCAACACCGGCACGATCAACGCCAAATCGATTGCCACAGCCATTGCCGCTGCCGTCGGCAGTGGCTTTGCGGCCGGTCTAGCCGGCGGCGGAGCCAACAGTTTCAACACGATCACAGGCAATAACCAGGCTCTCGTCACCAATGCCAACCTCGGCGCATCCGGCACCACTTGGAATGGCACCGTCACGGTGAGTGCCACCGATACCTCCTCAATCAACGCCAAAGTGGACACGATCACTGCCGCCGGTGCTGGCGGGGCCAGTGGCGGCGCCGCTGCGATTGGGGTGGCCTTGGCCCGCAACTTCATTGGCGAAACCCAGGGCAATAGCGGCCTCAGTGGTGGTTCGCCCCAAGCCTTCTCCAACCTGCTCGGCGGCAGCGGCAACCTGGTTCGCGCTGCCATCACCAACTCCAACCTTTACGCCAAAGGAGCGGTATCGGTGACGGCCAGCAACGCCGCCACGATCACGAGCTACGTCGATAGTTTCGCGGCTGCACTCTCGGTAACCGCCGGGGTGAGTGCATCCCTTGTCGGTGCTGGTTCCGAGGCCACCAACCGCTCCCTGGTGTCGGTTCAGGCCTTCCTTGGCGCCACAACCGGCAAAACCATCAACCTCGATAGCGGCGCCCTAACCGTCAGCACCAACGACACCACCTCTGCTGACACCACCGCCTGGGGCGCCGCCGTCGGCGCCAGCTTCGGTGGTGGGGTCTCCGGTGCGGCCGCCATTGGCGTGTCCCTAGCCCGCAACACCCTCAATAACATCCTCGCCACCAATGTAGAGAACATCGCCGCCGGTTCTAAGGTTGCGGCCCTCTCGGTCACGGCCACGAAGGCCAAAGCGGCCGATCGCGCTACCTCCATCTCCGCTAAATCGGCCGCGGTGGCTGTAGCCCTCAGTGGTGGCGCTGGCGGTGGTTCCCTCGCAGGTGGTGGCGCCGATGCCATCAACATCCTGCTCGGTGATGCCACCACCACCATCAACGCCGCCAACCTCACGGTCGCCGGTGCCGTTGCCCTGGGCAGTAGCAATAGCCAGAGCGTTGATGCCGGGGTTGGCGCAGGAGTTGGCGCTGGCTCCATGACCGGCGTCGGCGGAGCGATCGCCGTTGGTGCCGTCAAGGTGCAGAACCTCCTCGGCATTGCCACTGCTGACGCAGCCAACACCTCCCGCGCCAAGGTTCAAACCACGATTCTCGATTCAAGCCTCATCACCACTGGACTCGGCGCGACCAATCCAGACCTAACCGCCAGCAGTAGTTCAACGGCAACCTATAGCGCCCTAGCGGTACCGGTCAGCGTCGCCCTCACCACCGGCCAATTCGCCGGTGCCTTCTCCGGTGCTTTCAACGACTCCCGCATCGCTTACGACGTTCAAACAACCGTTAGCCGCTCCAATCTCATTGCTGCCGGCAATCTGGCGATCACCGCCACAAGCAATAACAACATCAGTAGTGTTAGAACAGATGCTGGCAGCGTTGCAGCCAGCTTTAATCCAGTAGCAGGCGGCGGCATTGCCATTGGTGCCGCTGAAAACAAAAACAGAATCGATAATATCGACAAAGTCAATATAAACGATGGCGCCAGCAACGCTGCTGGCACGCGCTATACCATCCAATCTAAGGGCAATCTCGTCATCAATGCCAACGATATTCGCAGCGATGTTTCCAAAGCGGATGCCACAACAACGGCCGTCTCCGCTGGAATCATTGCCGCCTCCGGCGGCGGCGCCGGAGTTTATAACACCGTAGCCAATACCATTGCAACCACGATTACCGGTGCCATCGATATCAACGCTGGTGTCATTGGTGATGGCAAGATCGAAACGGTAACAATCGAATCCGCCGATACCTCCATCGCCCAGATTGATCAAGTTTCCCTGGCTGGCCATTACAACTATGGTGACGCCATCACCATCAAACTCAGCTACGGATCCTTCGTCGACACGGTGACCTACACCGTCACCAACCTCACCCCTGCCGACATCCGCAGCGGCCTGATTGCCGCCATCAACGCCCAGGCGGCCACCCGTTACACCGCTGCGGCAGTCAGCACCGATCCCAACAGCCTCAACATCACAGCCAAAACCGCCAACCAGGCTTTCCTCAGCCAGGCCAGCACCACATCGGCTGGGTTCGCTTCTGGATCCTTAACCATCAATGCGGCGTCTTCTGCAGCCAAACTCAATTCTGAAATTATCGGCACCTCGGTGGCCGCTGGCTTGGGCATGGCGCTTGGCGTCGGTGTGGTCGAAAACCGCGTCGGCAATTCAATCACCACACTCACGCAGAGTTCGACCAGAACAGGCGGCAGCAACGCCCCCACTTTTGCCGCCTCTAACAACGTCACGGTCTCCAGTTCCAGTGCGGACGGCATTGAGCAAGCCAAGGTCATCAGCGTCTCCGCCTCTGTCCTGGTCGGGGCTGCTGTCAACAGCGCCAAAGCGATTAGTACAACCACCACCCGTTCCCAGGTTCAAGCCGGCTCGTTCTATTCCCCCTTAGGCACCACCGCCATCCAGTCCAGTGCGGTGAACACCCTCAACAGCGCCAGCTACGGCGGAGCGATCGGTGGCTTGGCAGGCCTGGGGTTGATGTTCGCCGAATCCACCTTGGGCAGCACGGCGGCAGACCCCGAGGTCCAGGCCCTCCTCGGTTCTGGCACCAGCATTGTGGCCAAGAATGTGGATATCACCTCCCTGTCGCGCGATAGCGTCTACACCGACAGCATTAGTGCTGCCGGCGGCTACGTCGGAGCTGGCGCCGGTGCCCAATCCAAGGCCACCACAAACCAAACCGTTCAGACCACCATCGGTAGCGGTGCCTCAATCAAAGCCAGCGGGACCCTGAAATTGTCCAGTCTCGTCGACCAATCCGGCGAGGATGGCAATGCCGGCGGCGTCGATAGCCGTGGTGAGGGGATCGCCGTCGCCGGGGCCTTTGCAGGCGGCGGCGCGTCCCTTAGCAACGATATTTACAGCAGAGCCACTCTTGATGTGGGCGCCAACAGCACCCTAAGCGCCAATTCGGTTGATCTATCTGCTGGCAATAGCCTCGAAAAAACAAAGTACGGACAACCCGACGGCAACGGCACCTCGCCTAAAGCCAACGTCAAGGTCGTGGTTGCTGGTTTAGCGGGCGGTGCTGGTAGTAGTTCCACCACCAACATCGGCAGTGACTCTGTGGAATTTGGTTCGGCAATCACCATTGCCTCTGGCGCCACCGTGCGTGCCAAAGGCAGCAAAGCCTCCCCAGGGACCCTGCAGATTCGTGCCAACAGTGATGTCTACGCCACCGATGACGGTGTCTTGGATGCCGTATCAGCCGTGGCGGTTGTATCGGGGTCATCGAGTGTCACCAACAAAGCCAAGGCCCGCGTCAATGCTGCAAGCGGTTCCCAGATCATTAACGATAGCGGCGATGTCATCATCACCGCCAAGAGTGATGGCACAATCAGCAGCTCCAATTCTGTTCTCTCAGGCGCCTTTGGCTTTGGCAACTCCTATGCCACCGCCATCAATACGCCCACAAATACGATCAACATCGATGGGGCCACCATCAAGGGCCAAACCATCAAGCTCTGGTCTGGCCTAGACGCCAGCGGCGTCCCGAACGTCCTTGGCAGCTTTGCTGACAGCCAGATGAATGCCGGAATCGTTGGCATTCCCATTCCGCGGGCCATCGCCACCAGCCAAGATACCAACACGATCTCGGTGTCCAATAACGCCCAGCTCCTAGCCCGCGGCAACGTGGAGCTCAAGGCCCAAACCAAGGATTGGGGTTCAACCCCCTCGAAACGCAGCTTTGCCGATGCCACCGCCTACATTCTCCTAGGGGTGCCGATCAATGGAACAGAAGATACAACCGACGCCACCACGAACACGATCACAATTGACGCTTCCTCCAAGCTCGTGGCCGGTTCCCAGCACCAACTCAAACTCCTGAGCTTGCCTTATACCACTGACCTCACAAAGCAGAACGGGTATCTCGGCCTCACCGGTTCAGCGTCTCTCACCTCAGCCCTAGTCAAAGACACCAAGCTCACAACAGCACAGCTCAACTCCCTCGGCCTTGATGGCTCGATGGACTACAGCTTCCGGCTGCTCGCTTCCCCCGCCAACTCGGTCGTTGATGTCAGCAATTTCATTGGCGTTGTGCTGCCCGATGCACTTTGGCTTGATCCCAGCCAAAGGCCCTACCTCGATATTGTCGATCTCGGCAGTGATTTGGCCCTAGAAGACACCCGCCTGTCTGACCTGATTGCCGCCAACGACACCTCCACAAGCGATCGGGCACTTTATATCTCCCAGCGGGAAGATATCCGCCGCCAGGCCGACCAATTGGGCTTGATTGATCCCAATACAGGCGTTATTCAAGGCAGCCTTGATGGCCTCGCCCTGCGTTTGCCGGATCTCTACGCAGCACCAGGATCGGTGTTCCTCGATGCCAGCGGCAGCGGCAGCAGCATCAAGGTCAACAACCAAACCCTCACTGCCACACCATCTAAAGCCCAAACGCCGAGCCAGATCAAGGCCTACAACGACGCCTCAATCACCGTCTCTAATACGGCACCTGTGATGCTGTTTGGCGAGGACATGGTGATCGATGACTCCAAGGTCGTTGATATCGTCAATGGCGTCTATAGCGTGTTTAATCCGGGCGCCCTCTACATCAATCGTCAGGGTGGATCATCCGGCGCCGGCGCCCCGATTACGGGCACGATCACCATCACCCAAAACGTCATCCCGAACATTCCCCTACCAGCCGGGTACCCCACCAACACACCCCCGCCAGATCTTTATCTCACCGGTTCGGTGATCAATGAAACCGGTGCCATTACGATCACGAATACAACCGATAGTGTGATCGTCTCTGGCGAGCTGCGTGGACAGACACTTAATATCACTTCTATTGGCAACTTCTCCCTTAATAGTGACACCTGGTTCCACACTGGCGCCGACCCTCGCCAATACCTGAACTACGACACCTATCGCTCCCAAGCCTTTGCCGCCGGAAACAACAGCAATGGCACTTACAGGGCGCCAGCCAGCAAAACTGAGTCGGCGACGACAGTTAGTTCTGCGGCAAACGCCAAAGCTGGAACCATCTTCTCCCGCGGCGATATTTCCATCTCGGCACTTTATCTCAACATTGATGGCTTGATCCAGAGCGGCACACCTGCCCTTAGCTTGACGGTGGATGCGGGCTTCAATCCAAGCCAGTCCAGCTCCCTGATTGATGGTAACGGCAACGCCATTGCTGGCATCAGCTATGCTTCCGTCAATGGGATTTCCGTGCCACTCGCTGGCTACGTCGACGCGGCTACCCGTACGATCAATCTCAACGACATCAAGAGCCGCGGCGGCAACATTACCCTCACCGGCCAGATCTTTAGCACTGGCGCTGGCAAGGTCCTGGCCTTCAATGGTCAACCCTCTCTCAACATCACCAACAACAGCACCTGGAAACTTGCTACAGGTGCGATTGATTTAGCGCCAATCAACGGCAAGATCACAATTGTGGACACCCCCAGGATCGCCCTGGTGCCTGCATCCATTAGCACGTCAGCCGATACCATCACATTTACCAATGCCCATAATTTGACTACAGGCTCTCAAATCTTTTATCAGTACAACAACGACATTAATAATTCCGGAAACAGCGACGCTAGCTCGCCCATTGGCGGTCTTACCAACAACACTGTTTATACGGTTGAATTCGTTAGCGCCACTGCCATCAAGCTCAAAACCGGAACTAATGTAGTCAACATAACCGCCTGGGATTCCACTCGAGAGGCCTCATTTAGCCTCGCATCTGTCAAAAAAACCCAGTACCAGCATTCTGCAGGTCAACTGACAAGATCTGAATCCTTCCTCACCGGCACGGCCACTGCCTACACCACTCCAACGTCCACCACAATCACATCACCCACATCTGCCCCAGGCAGTGGTGGCACAATTCTCAGCACCCTATTTAGTCCGGCCGCTGGTTTAACCTATAACTGGACCGAGGGGCAATCCAAAACCCAAACCACCGTTAAATACTTCTCCAAGAAGACATTTAACTTCTTCTTTGATTTTAAGATTGGTGGCAATATCAGTTGGACTTCAACCAATACCCAGGTTACCGATGCCAAACCCCTGTTGCAGGGTCAAGTTCTCCAGGCCTCGGCGCCCAGCAGCATTAACACGAACGCTGCGGCCTACCAGATTAATTACAGCCAGGTCACCCAAGGCTCTCCCCAGATCACCCAGCGCAAATGGACCACCGGTGGTGGCTTCTTGCGCAAGAAGACCTACCACGTCCAACAAACTGAAATTCAGGGCCTTAAGGACTACTACACCCATTTCCTCAAGGCCGATAATCCGATCACCGTTGGCTTTATCACTCCCACATCCGGGCTGACGGGCGCTGCCGCTGCCGGTGCTCTCACCATCACCAGCAAAGGCGATGTCTCGATCCTCAATGGGGTTAAAAACGCATCAGCGATCGACATCAGCACCACCAAGAGCATTGCCATCAAGTCCTTGCTTGTTAAAGACGCCACCGTTCCCCTTAATCTCTCTGCCGGTCTCAACCTTGATCTCCAGGTGGGCGGCGCTACCGCCACCTCTGATGCCATCAACCTCAAGGCCACTGCTGGCGGCAATCTCACCGTCCAAACCATCAGCAATGGCGGTGCCGTTGCTGCCCTCAAACCCCGCGCTGATGCCACAACCGGCATCGCCCTTGGCGCCGGCAAGACCCTCACCCTGCTCCTCAACGGTGGGCTCGATACCTCCGGCCAGGCCACAACCGGCTCCTTGGCAGCCGCCGAATTCTTCAAGGCCGAGCGCATGGAGATTCAGGTCGCTAGCGGCAATGTCGCCACCGCCGCCAACCCCCTGCGCCTTAACACCGGCATCAATGGCCTCAGTTCCACCAGCGGCCTGGCGCTGAAACTTGCGGCCGCTAGCAGCACTGCCTCGCTGCAGGAAACGGTTGGCGACCTGCGCTTGATTCTGCCCACCGCCTTCTCGGCCACTTCCGCCCTCACGGTTCCAGGCGATCTCAGCTTGACCGTCACCAGCGGCGATCTACTTAATGCCACAGGCACAGCCATCAACCCGGTCAACACCGCCGTGCTCGCTGAGCAGGACGCCCTCTTTAAAATCACCGGTAGCGCTGCCCTTGCGGCCGCTACGGCAGAAATGGCCCGCCAGGACAGCTTCAATTACAACGAGTACTGGACCACCTACCGCGGCTGGACCAAGGGCTCAACCGGCGCATGGACGGCTCCCGCCACGGCCAAGCATACGGAAAATCCCTTTACCTTTACGGCCTCAGAAATTACTACTCTCAAGACATCTAAAGGCTTTAGCGACTCGGCTGTCACGGCCTATCAGTCCCAACTAAACGCCATTCACCAGCTCTATCGCACCAGCTCCTACAACCCGGCTTTTGTCTATAGCCGGCCTGATGCTGACAAGAAAGCTGCCCTGGATCAACGCGTTGTCGGCACTAACGCCTACTACTCCCCCCTAGCCTCAGACCTCTATCGCTTGCTCTTCCCCAAACAGGCCGAGCAACGGGGCCTGCCCACCTCCTCCGGTGGCGCCAGCGGCACTGGAGCTGCAGCCATTAGCAGCGCCAACCTCAGTCTCACGATCAGCACCGGCGCCATTGGCCGTAGCTCCGATCTGATTCAGATTGACATTCCAAACGGCGATTACGAACAACTCTCCAGCGCCAACGCCCAGCTGCTCAGCTCCGCCTCCAGCTCGGATGTCGCTGGCCGCAGCTATCGGGTTTACGAATACATTGGCAGCTCACCTCTTGTTACCACCAGCACTTCCGCCACTCTTGATCTAGCCAATACCAGCCTGTTTAGAAGCTATACCCCGAGCTATACCGCTGGCAGCGGCACTCTCTACAAGTACGTCGGCACCACGGCCCTCACCAACTTCAACCTCTCAACGGCTGATTTTGCCGCTAAAGATTCCTCCAATCGCAATCTCTGGCAAGTCGTTACCTCTGGCACTGCCAAATTCAACACCACCTCCTCTTCCGTCTCCCTCGCCGTTAACGATCCTGCCTTGGTGATGGACACCCGGGCAACACTTGCCAGCGGCAATGTGGTGTTAGTGCGCACCCCGGCTTTCTACGGCCACTACCAATACATCGGACCCTCTGCCCGCCGCGAACTCCTCCAGGAGGACTACGGCAACACCACCCGCTGGACGGCCCTCTCCATCGGCTCCCAAAACGCCAGCTCCACCACCACCAGCCATCCCCTCAGCATCGCCACCGGCACCCTGCTGACCGATCCGTCCTCCCTTATGGGCGTCACCCTGCGCCTCAATACACCCCTCAGCGTTGCTTCCACCGGTTCGGTGTCAGCAACGGCGGCTAGCTCCATTCGCCTCTCTTCTGCCGGCGCACTCACCGTCAAATCCGTCTCCACTTCCGGCCTGCTCAACCTCACCGCCACCTCCCTAACCCAGGACTCCACAGGCACCGGCGTCACCAACAACCGCGGACCCATTGAGCTGCGCAGCACCAGCGGCAGCATCGGCACTTCAACCACCCGCTTCAAGGTCACCACCAACGAGGTCGCCAGCCTGTTTGCCAGCGCAGAAGGCGGTGGCTCCGCTTTCCTCTCCAGCGCCTCTGACCTGGCCCTCGGTTCCCTCATCACCGCTGGCACCTTGGACATCACCACCACTGGCGCCCTCCGCGATGGCGGCCGCAATGCCAGCCCGATCGCCCAGGCCAGTGTCAACCTCCAGGCCCCCACCCTCAACCTGGCCGCCACCAGCTTTGGCACGGCCGTCTCACCCTTGATCGTCGGTGGTGGCAGCAGCGGCCAGCAAACCACCCTCACCGCCACCAGCAACGCCGGTGCCGACGGCCTCATGGCCTTCTCCTCTAAGGGCAGCACCCCCGTGCTGCTCAGTTCCCTCAAAATCAACACCAGCGCCACCTCCGCCACCCCTGCAGGCAGCATCTGGCTAGCTGGTGATGGCTTTGCCTCGATCACCGGCACCACCCCGTTGATCAGCACCGGATCCCTCGTGCTCGATGGACTCACCGCTATGGGCACCACTGCCGCCCCGCTGCGCACGGCCATCACCTCCTTGGCGGGCTCGGTCGGCACAGGCGGCGTTGTCCTGACCAACAATGGCGCCCTCACCATCGATTCGTTCAGTGATCGCACCGGCACCCGCACCTATCCGGGCCTGGCCACCGCCGGCAACTCCACCATCACCACCAGCAGCGGCAACCTCACGATCAACGGGGCCATCGCTTCCACCGCTGGCAACTTGGGCCTCAACGCCTTTACTGATCTGCTGATCAATGCCACCGGTTCGATTAGCACCGCTGGCAGCGGCACCTTGGCCCTCAATGCCAACACCGCCACTGGCAGGCTCAACGCCGCCAGTGGCTCCCAGCTCAACCTCAGCAGCACTGGCACCGCCACCCTCACCGCCAGCACCTTGGTGCTCCAAGGCGTCATCACCACCGCTGGCAACATCTCCTTCGCGCCCACGGCCAACGCCAATGTTTCCTTGGCCGGCTTCCTCAGCGACGCCCAGAAACAGGCCCTGATCGACACCGGCGTGGCCGCCTCCAGCCTCGATGCCAATACCACTAACGGTGAAATCGCCACCAACTTGATCCTTGGCGGCACCCTCACCAGCACCAATAGCAGCGGCTTCTCCCTCACGACTAGCCCAACCCTTGCCCTCCTTGGCGACATCAACGCCACCGCAGGCCCCCTCAACCTCTCCTCCAGCAGCGCCGATGGCTTGTTGGTCCTCGGCACCCTCACCGCCTTCTCCAACCTCTCCCTCTCCGCGACCGCTGGACAGGTGCGCACCACCGTGCCCTCCAAGCTCCAGACCCGTGCCACCACCGGCGGATCCACCACCTTGAGCGGCACCGCTGGCGTCGCCCTCTACGGCTCGATCCTCGCCGGCGCCGACTCCACCAGCACCGGTCCGTCCTGGCTGGCGGCCGCCGCCACCCCCGCCAACCTCAGCATCACTACCCCCGGCAATCTCACCCTGGCTGGGGCCACCGCCGTGGGCGGCGCCGCCACCATCACGGCGCCCAACATCACGATTGCCGCCTCCGGTGGCGTGATCAGCCGCGGCAACCTCTCCATCACCGCCAATGGCACGGCTGCAGGCCAGGGGCTCTTCTCATCTGGCCTTCTCGTTGCCGGCGGCACGGTCAATACGGCCTTAAGCGCCCTCAACCCCACTAGCAACGCAACCGCTTCCGGCTCCGTGGAACGCTCTGGCTCCAGCACCACCAGCGTGCGCGGCTCCACCCTGCAGGCCGCCAACATCGTTCTCGATCCTGCCTCCACCGCCAGCCTCACCCTCAGCGTCAGCCGTGACGCCGCCGATGCCCTGGTCCTCGGCGGTAGCACCTCTGGCACCGGTAGCGCCCAAACCGATCTCGTCGTGGCCGGTGCCTGGATGGCCGCACCCACCGTGGCGATCACCGCTCCCCGGTCCCCCCGGCTCCTCCGCGACCTGATCGCCCGCGATTCACTCACGATCACGGCCACCACAGCCACCGCGGCCAATAACAGCATCCGCCTCTCCCCCCTCTCCCAGATCCTGCTCGGTAGCAGCGATACCACCAACACCGGCAGCAGTACGGTGGCCCTCAATGCCACCACCATCAACCTCCCTGGCGATACCGCCGGCCTGGCGATAGAGGCCCTTTCCTCCGCTCCCCAGGATTTCCTTAACGGCAAGCTCAGCTCGGCCCTCACCCTCAATCTGGCGGTGACCCGCCCGATCAGCGGCGGCACGGGGATCGAAACCAAATCCTTCACCGCCAGTGTTGGCGCCCAGCAGTTCGCCAGCCTCGCGGCCCTCGTCACGGCCATTAACAACGCCATCACCTCCGCAGCCACAGCCCCAGCTGTCGGCCTGGTGGCCGCCAATGGCGAAATCCCCGTGCTTGATCTGCGCGGCGCCACTGCCCGCCTCACCCTCAAACCCCCCACAGGCTCCACCCGCCTTAACCCCGCCCTCGGCCTCGCCCTCAATAGCAACACCTCCACCGGCCTCGCCCAGCTCGGCAGCTTCTCTGCCGCCGCTGCCCTGCAGGCCGTCACCCCCGCCACCTTCCTCAGCCGCGCCAAGGACACCACCTTGAACCTCGGCTCCGCTACCCAGAAGTTCACCACACTCCAATGGGATGGCGGTGTGCGCAGCACAAACAGCGATGCCAATAGCAGCGTCTCCTGGAACCTCCGGCCCGCCACCTCCACGAGCACCTTGAACCTCAACGCGCCCGTTGATGCTCCCGTCGTTTCCTTCACTCCCGATGGTGGCAATGGCGCCGTGAGCAACCTGCTCGCCAATTTCAACCTCCTAGGCCGCACAAAAACCTTCCAAATCAGCCAGGCCGGCGATCTCACCCTCGCCTCCCTCGCCGATGTCTCGGCAGCTCCCAACCTCTCCGCACTCACCTATCGCTCCACAGCTGGCTCCCTCACCCTCAGCGGCAGCAGCGACAGCAACGCCATTCCCACCTACGCCACCAATGCCGCCCTCAGCCTCACGGCCACCGGCGCCATCTCCATTGGCCTAAACACCAACAGGTTGGTCCTCCGAGTGCCCTCACTCACCCTCAGCACCGGCGCTGCCATCTCCATCGGCTCCGGCGCCGATATCACCGCAACAGGAGCCACAGGCAGCGGCACCCTCAGCATGAGCGGCAGCACCGTGTCGATCGCTGGTGGCCTCACCACCACCAACATCAACAGCACCACCATTGCCGCCACCGCCGGCAACCTAACTCTGGCCAGCAGTGCCCGGCTCAGCGGCCTTAAGGGCAGCCAAACCTTCTCCGCCGCTGGTACCAGCTCCGACCTGATTCAGGCCACGGCCCTCGGTAATGCCAACCTCGCCGCTGCCATCAGCCTCACCGCTGGACGCAGCATCACCTCCACCGCCCCCATCACCACCACTGGGGCCCTGAACCTGTCGGCCACGGGCGGCTCCATCACCACCGCCGAGGAGATCTACACCACCACAGGCGGGGTTCTCGTCGACAAACTGGGCTACCGCGTCAACAGCGCCGGTGCCTTCGTGACCACCGCCGGCAACCTGCTCGGCGTCAGCGATAAGCCCGTCTATGAAGGCCTGCCCGCCACTCCCAGCAGTGGCGGCGCCATCCGCGCCGCTGCCCTCACGGCCACGGCCGCCAGCAACGGCTCCATCGCACTCGCCGGTTCCGTCTTCCCCGCAGGCACCCCGGCCGTCACCAGCCTCACCGCCACGGTCTCTGCCTTCTCTGACGCAAGCGATCAATTCACGATTACCGGCCATGGCCTCACAACCGGCACCGCGGTTCGTTACTACGGCGTCCAGAACGGCGCCCTACTACCCCTCGTTGATGGTGGCCTCTATTACGTCATCAATACAGGGGCCAATACCTTCAAGCTGGCGGGCACTGCTGCAGAAGCCACGGCCGCTACGGCCCTCGCCCTCAACCTCGCCGCCGCTATCACCCAAGGCACCTTGGCTACCTTCTCCCCCCAGGTCGATCTCGGTTCCTCTTCCGTCTCCCTCTCTGCCGGCACGGTGTCGATCAGCGGCAACATCCAAACCCAAACACTCTCAGCTACAGCCACTAACGGCGACCTCAGCCTCCTAGAAGAAGCCTGGCTCTCCACAGGTTCCGCCACCCTCTCCACCCTGGCTAGCAAGCAGCTGCTGATCGATCGCACCCGCACCGATCTGCGCCGCGCCATCCTCACCACCTCATCCCTCACACTGCCCAGCGCTGGCAGCTTGACCCTCAAGGGTTTCCTTGATCTCAAGCCCAGCTCCGCTACCGCAACCCCCACCTTCTCCTTCCCAGGGGCAGTGACGATTACGGGCGAGCTCACCAGTTCCGCCAACCTCAACCTCTCCACCAGCGCAGCCCTCAATGTCAGCCGAGCAGGCAGCATCACAGCCGCCGGTGATCTCGCACTCAACGCCGCCACCTTTAATCTCGATGCCGATGCCACCAGGCCTGGCTGGGAACTTACCTCCGTTCCCTCCTCTGTTACTCCCGTCACAGTAAACAAAAGCGTGGCAACGGGATCCACCCTGGCCGCCCTTAACTTGCCCTTCAATGGCGATGTCAAGCTCACCGTCGATGCGGTCGCCGATCTGCTCGGCTACATCGGCGTCGATGGCACTCCCCTGCCCCATGGTTTAACCACCGGCGACGTTCTTTACTACCAAAATGGTGCCGGCAATAGCGCCGCTGGTCGCGCTGGCCTGCTCAACACCAACACCAACGATCCGGCCCTCGCCACCGCCTACACCGTCCGGGTGATCGATGCCAATCGCTTCCAGTTGCAGCGCAATAGCGTCACCGTCGATCTCAACACCACAGCCGGCACCGGCAATGACGCCCTGGTGGGCTTTGATTCGGTCGACACCCTAGTGGAAGCCAGCACCACCAAAATCACCCAGATCGGCACCCAGCAGATCCAGGTCGGCAACCAGTGGACCACCTACGACCTCTCCCTCAACCAAGATGCCTTCTACAGGCCAGCCACCGGCGAGATCCGCGAATACTTTGTGCCTGGCGTTGATTTCACCGTCAGCGCAGGCTCTCGCAGTGGTGTCTTCAATGGCAGTAGCTCTAGGATCACGTCATCCGTCAACACGCCTGAAACCAACGTCACCGTTGAGTTCTTCTTCAAGACGACAGCAGCCAACACTGGCATGTATTTCGTTAATGCAACGACTGGAGGGAATGATCGGCACCTCTATCTCAAGAACGGCTATCTCGGTTCACGTGTCTGGCAAGAGGGGAGCAGGGAAAACCTTGGCAACATTTACCTCGCCGACGGCAAGTGGCACCATGTGGCCCGCACAATCAGCTCCACAGAAGGAACAAAGATCTTTATCGATGGTCAACTTGTCGACACCTCCCCAACTCGCACCACATCTGACTTCAACTGGGATAACGAGGTGCACTGGGGCCAATCCTTCGACTCATCCCCATCCTACTTCAATGGTGAAATGGATGATGCCCGCATGTGGAATCGGGCCCTTGCTTCCTCCGAAATTAAAGCACTAGTCAACCTCGGCCGTGGAGCATCTACCTCTGATGTGCGTGCTACTGCCAGTGACTCCACACCCATCATCAACTACACCTTTGAAGATTCTGCCAATCCAGCCAAAAATAGTGGCTCCCTGAGCTTCACGTCGACACCAACTTCTCTCACCCTCAGTTCTGCTAACGACTATGGTGCTATCCCCTGGAATTCTTTAGGCGCCAGCCAACCGGCCAGTAGCGGCAGCACCGGCACCAGCTGGGACCAATACACAGAGTCCCAACGCAACGCCGTTCTTGATTACCTCGGCTATAAATCGCTCTACGCCGCCAACCTCTCCAACATCGTTCGCAACGAAAGCCGCAACGGTGTTCTCACCACAACCCCCATCGCCAACCCTTGGGCCGGCAGCCTCAACAACATCTGGCTGCCCACCACGGGCAACCTCGCTGGCATGGCCATTGAAGGCACCACCGATGCCCTGGCAAAAGTTGTCAGCAACGAAACCTTTGAGGGCAGCTCTGCTGCTGCTGCTACCCAGGGTTGGACCTTTGCCTCAGGTACCGCAACCACAGCAGCAGGCGGGACGCCAGCTGCGCCTGGTCCAGGCAATTCCAACACCTACTTCTCGCAATTCCTTGGGACCTTCGCCAACGGAGCCAAAACGAATGGCCAAGACGCCTGGAAAACTTTCACCTTAGATGGCAATGGCGGCACCGTTAGCTTTGATCTCTACCGTATTGATTCCTGGGACGGCGAACGCTTCCGCGTTTACGCCAATGACCAAATTGCCCTAGAGACTCCTCTGGCGATGGCCAATGTCACGGCCGCCACGAGCGGCACCAACAACAACTACGCATGGACAATCACACCTAAAAAGGATTTTGGTGATCACTTTGGCACCGCAGGCTGGGGCGATCAGACCTTCCGCGTCTCGGTGACTGTTCCCACAGGCGTTAAGAGCCTGAAACTTGGTTTCGGTAGCACTTTGGATGAAGCCAGCAACAATGAGGCCTACGGCATTGATGCCCTCTCTGTTGCCAACGCACCGGCGATCTACAGCACCACATCCACAACCACAACAGCCACTCCAGCCTTGCAGCTCGATGGAGTGAATGATTACGCCGATCTCCCGGATATCAGCCTAGGTGGTGATTTAACAATCGAGGCCTGGGTTTACATGAATAAAGCCCAGAGCTGGTCTCGTATCATTGATATTGGTAACGGCGCGGGCAACAATAACATTCTTTTAGCGACCTTTGCTGATACCGATCGGCTTTGCTTTGAAACCTATGGCAACGGTCACACAACAAGTAACGGCAAAGTGGTTACGGATGAGTCCTTACCCATGAACCGTTGGGTGCATGTAGCTGCCGTCCTTAACCCAGACAGGTCCGTTCAAATTTATTGGGATGGCGTCCTCAAGAAGACGACTGGCACCCATTCGGCACTGGCTCCCGAAATGGTGCGCACCAATACCTGGGTTGGCCGCAGCAACTGGGATGGCGATCGCTACTTCAACGGCTCGATCCGCGACCTCAAGATCTGGAATGACGCCCGCTCCGCTGCTGAAGTCAGGAGCGACATGAGCTTGGCACCCAGTGGCAGTGATAATGCCTTGGCGGCCTGGTATCCCTTTGCCGAGAATCGCCCGGTATCCTTCCAGCGCACACCCAATCCGATAGACGGAAGGACCTACTTCTCCGTAAACGAGAATGGAATCAATAAGCCAATTCTCGCTAATGGTAGCCAGATCAATGCAGGCAACTCCGACGACTGGAAAACCCTTGGCGCAGCCAGAGTTGACGGCACAAACAGGGTTCTATGGTATAATCAATCACTCAACATATCCCACTATTGGAACCTAGATGCCAACTGGAACTGGGTAAGCTCCAGCGGCAACTTCGCCATGAACTCGAACGAAACATATACCCTTGAGTCTCAGTTTGGCGTAGATATTAATACTGACAATCTCATTGGCAACCCATCTGCAAACATCCTCAACCGATCTGCTAGTGGAATTGCTAACGGCGCTGCAGCCAACCTAGTGGCTGGCCCCAATGTCAGCAGTGTGGGTGGTGCCGGCTCTGCGGCGTCCAATGGCACCAGCCGCGAATGGGTGGGTACTGCCACAGATACAGCCAGGGTTCTCTACAGCCAAAACCGTTCGGCGTTAACTGCTGCAACCCTGAACCAAACGATCTCCAATCCCTTAGATGCCGCTGCTGGCAGCACGACAATTACGGGCCAGATTGCTGATATGGAACCCATTGCCGGCTCCGGCAATACCGGTGCGAGCGAATGGCGGGTCAGCTACGACAGCAA
>Ga0310335_100058_pt1 | contig 29303 bp, 31 predicted proteins | sample LakMicMISRFREDD7_FD_195549 | JGI IMG/M metagenome (GOLD analysis project Ga0310335, IMG submission 195549) | Enriched freshwater cyanobacterial communities from Lake Michigan, Michigan, United States - MI23.SRF.RED.D7 (v2) (version 2) | ecosystem: Environmental > Aquatic > Freshwater > Lake... | reverse complement strand
GCCCCAAGCCCTCGATGCCCTCGAGGAACTGCACGGGCATGGTGTATCCGCTGAATTGCTGAGTGATCCCGTTGCCAATCAAGCCGCTGGCGAATCCCTTGCCCAGGTGCGTGGTTGTGCGGGGTTGCATTGGGTTGGTGCCTAGGATCCGAAGACTTCGTCGCCAGATTGGCGTTTTCTGAGCAATGGCCCACACCATCGTTACCGACGTGTGTGAGGGCGTGGCCGACTGCGTCGATGCCTGCCCTGTGGCCTGCATCCACCCGGGTCAGGGGGCAAACATCAAGGGCACAGGCTTTTATTGGATCGATTTTGATACCTGTATCGATTGCGGTATCTGCTTGCAGGTGTGCCCCGTGGCCGGAGCCATTCTCCCCGAGGAGAAGCCCAGCCTTCAACGGGGTAGCTGAGGTCCAGGGGGTCAGTTGACTATGCCGAGCGTCTTATTACCACACCTTCATCTCTAGATGTTTGTTTCACCCTTTGGGGTCAACTGGGTGCGCAAGCCACGGTCGCGTATCAGACCAGCATTCGCTCCAACATCAGAATGTAGGGGCTTTGCGATAACGTTATTGTTTACGTATTGATCAACATCTAACCTTTGGTTGACAGATTTACGGGCTTGTAACTACCATATCAATGGCTATTACAATTTAGGCTGCGCCAATGGGAAAGTTACGAAACCTAGCAGCGCTCAAAGATCGAGCCACCCCCCCTTGGCTGAACTTCAGCATTTTAGCATTACTTGCAATATCTGGATGGCTAGTTAATGCCCACGCACCAACCCCCTTCTTCGGAATCAGGCTTCTTTTAGGCTCAACCTTTTCAATTTTTTCTTTTCTGCTGTTCCGTGGCAAATCGGGAATTCTTGTCGCCATTCCATCGTCACTTGTAACCATCTCACTTTTCGGTGAGCCCTATACCGCGATTCGCTTTCTTGGCGAGATCACCTTCTTAACCTATCTAAATCGAGGTAGCAGCTCTGATCTATCGATTCGCAAGGGATCATTGATCTGGCAGGTTGCAATCTACTCAATATTTATTGGCGGACTTTTCCTCTACCTAACGGAAAGGCTACTGCTGGGATCAAATGCACAGATAGCACTATTTCTCTACCACAAAAACTTTGTATCCAGTATCTTAAATGTTGTTTTGGCCTACGCTTTTTATTCAGCACTTGAACTATGGAGGAATGGCCGGGCATCTCCTGGTCAGCATCAAATCTCGATTACCACCCTTTGCTCAGTTGGCATACTGTCAGTTGTTATAGCCTGTGGCTGGACTATTGAAATCTCCCATTATCGAACTAGTTACAAGGATATGGAAGCTATTCTCCTGGGGGAAAAGAACTATATCGCCAGCTCCATTGTCCATGAAATTGAAAGGTATGGAATTGAGGCAATGACTAATCAATCGCTCTTGACCACCATACTACAAGAGCGTGTCAAAATAAAAACCATTAGCAATGCTATCTGGGATGAGGGGCCTGTCCCCTCAAAGGCTTCACCTAATCCCTCAGAACTTGGAACGCTGGTTCGTCTTCGATTTGACAATGGTCAGGAAATCGTTTCCAACCCTCTATTTTTTAAAAACTTTGACAAAACAATGCGTCAGAGCAATGACTTCGGAAATACTCTAAAAGGTCTAGAGATATTTTCACCGGCTGGAGGATCAAGAGTGGATCGATACTTGAACAGTTATTGGTACTATGACCATGATCTATCTGATTCTTCTAGCCTCAAGAGCATTGAACTCATCACGTCGACTCACGATTCTATTCAGCATCTTCAAAGCTTAACAAATCAATCAGCATTCTCCCTTGGCTGTGTTATTTTTGTCGGCTTAATCCTAAGCCAACTCTCTGCGACTCTGCTGGAAAAAGAATTCCAACTTTTAACGCTCTTCCGTGAGACCACCGATGAATGCGATGAACTTAGGGCAAGTCAGCTCCCATATTCCCCGATTAGCGAGCTAAATTCGGCAATCGAGAGTGTCAACATAAATACAGAGAAGTTGGTGCTTGCTAAGCAACAGATTGAGGCACTTAGTGCAGTTACGGCACGTCAGATGAGTACTGCCGCTCAAATCCAGCAATATTTTCTGTCGAATGTGATGCCGAAGGCAAGTCACTTCGAGTTAGAGGCGTTCAATCGACCAGCTTACGATGTTGGTGGTGACTGGTATGACTGTTTTACTATAAGAGATAGATTATTTTTTGTCGTTGCCGACGTGTGCGATAAGGGTGTTGGTTCAGCATTATTTATGTCCGTATTTAGAACACTAATCCGCTACACGACCATGCTTTGCTACGAAGATGAAGCGCAAGATACGCCTATCTTGATGGCGAGCATTATAACACGGGTCAACGACTATATGGCTTTAAATCACCAGGACTGCATGTACTTTGCAACTGTATTTTTTGGATCTATTGAATTAAACGAAGACAATCTGATCTATGTCTCTGCAGGGCATGAATCCCCCCTCCTGCTCAAGCCCGATGGGAGCTTCGAAGAGCTGTCAGTCGGTGGTCCAGCGATTGGCTTGTTCTATGGCGCTGATTACCTCTCCAGAACCGCCCCGTTCGAAACTGGTTCATTACTCGTTGCCTATACAGATGGAGTGACCGATGCGCGGGATCCCAATGGGGAATCATTTGGCCTGCCGAAACTACGCCAATTGGTTGTGGAATCCAAGAATCTACAACCTAGGCTGATCGAGAAAAGGGTGATTGATCAACTGGATCAACATATGGGTGACGCTGAACAGTTCGACGACATTACTCTTGTTATTCTCGCCAAAACAAGTTAGTATAGAATTTTCTTCGCTATTAAGGTGAACAGGTTGGACATTTATCTAGTTTCTGTAGGGCATGATTTCTTGGTCTATTTAACTAATGTGTTCATGTCAGCTTAAATTGAAGCTAAACCTTCTATGATTGACCATAATCCCTAACGATTGCCGCTAATTCGACATCAGTCGCTTGTCTAGCGGCAAGCATATCAGTCGCAACAGACATCTATTGGCGTCTAGTGGGTGGTCGGTAGTTATGGTTCCTGTCAGCCGGACTGATAGAAGAACCGTCGATGCTCAGATCGGCTGCCAGGAGAATTGTTTTCAAAATCCGATTGGCGGTTAGGCCAAGGATTGCCAGCTTGGGCCCGCCGTAGTGGAAATGTCCAGCGTAAATTCATCTGGGCCTAACTAGTCAAGGATGCGTCTCTTCGGAGTCGAGTACCTTATCCTGTACAGAACTAGGTTTGCAAAGCTTGGTGAATCTCGGCTTGTACTGATTGCTTGTTTCTTTTGAGATCAAATGCTCAGTCCATCCATAGGTTTTTCTACGGTCAACCTAAAAGGATACCCATGCTGGATAGTTAAAAATTTCTTCCGTTCCTCGACACCCCCCTGTTGGCCTAGCCCCAAAAATTCTGTTAGGGACTTCCGGCTTGCCTATCCAGCTGCGGCTTGGAATCGTGTGAGCAACAGCCATCGTGCTTCAGGCATGCAGACACTGGGTCAAGGCGAAGGGAGCTGCCAGGTGGCCTTTCATTGCTGCCATCTGCAGCACAGGGAGTCTGTAGATCCACGAAACCCACTGGGCCCCTAAGGACAGGTCTGGAATTCAGTGCTGCCGAGGCAACAGGGTCGGTTTCCTGCCCATGGGGGGGCCTTGGCGCCATGGCCTTATCTACGAGAGTCTTAGCCTAGACACCTTCGCTTTCGGCTCTGCTGCAAATGGAACAAGGCCAGATTCAGATCCACACCGAGAACATTTTCCCGATCATCAAAAAGGCCGTTTACAGCGGCCATGAGGTTTTCTTGCGGGAATTGGTCAGCAATGGCGTCGATGCCATTAGTAAGCGGCGCATGGCCTCCATGGGCGGTGACTGCAGCGAGGGACCCGAAGCCTCCATCAGCATCAGGATCAACCGGGAAGCCAATACCCTCACCATCTCCGACAACGGCATCGGCATGACCGCCGATGAGGTCAAGCGCTACATCAACCAGGTGGCGTTCTCCAGCGCCGAAGATTTCCTCGAAAAATACAAACAGGAAAGTGACGCCATCATTGGCCACTTCGGCCTGGGCTTCTATTCAAGCTTCATGGTCGCCAAGCAGGTGGAGCTGGTTACCCTCAGCGCCAGACCCGAAAGCCAGGCCGTGCGCTGGAGCTGCGATGGATCGCCGAATTTCAGCCTTGAGGCTGCCGACCGCAGCGAACCCGGCACCGATGTGATCCTGCACCTGATGGAGGAGGAGCTCGAGTACATCGAGCCTTCCCGCATCCGCACCCTGATCACCACCTATTGCGACTTCATGCCGGTGGAGGTGCAGCTTGAGGGTGAAACGGTCAATAAGCGGGAGGCCCCATGGCGCAAGAGCCCCCGGGATCTCACAGACGACGACTACATCCAGCTGTATCGGTACCTTTACCCCTTCCAGGGGGACCCCTTGCTGTGGGTGCACCTCAACACCGACTACCCCTACAACCTCCAGGGAATCCTCTACTTCCCCAAATTGACCGGTCGGGCTGATTGGGAGAAGGGCGAAATCCGCCTTTATTGCAACCAGGTGTTTGTCAGCGACTCCATTAAGGAAGTGGTGCCCCGCTACCTGTTGCCATTGCGGGGCGTCATCGATTCGCCCGATATCCCCCTCAATGTGAGCCGCTCGGCCCTACAAACCGACCGGCGGGTCCGCTCGATCGGCTCGTTCGTGGCCAAGAAGGTGGGCGATCGGCTCAAGCAACTCCACCAGGAGGAGCCCAAGCGCTATGCCGAGATCTGGGAATCCCTGGCTCCCTTCATCAAGATCGGCGCCATGGAGGATGACAAATTTGCGGAGCAGGTAGCCGATCTGGTGCTGTTTGCCACCTCTGCAAAGGCCCAGGAAGGCGGCGAAGCCGAGCTGGCCAACCCTGATCCGATCCTCGCAGAAGGGGGCAAGGCCTTCACCACCCTGGGGGGCTACCGCAGCCGGCTTGCTGCCGACCACGCTTCGAGAATCCTCTACTGCACCGATGAAGCAGGCCAGGCGGGTCCCCTAGCTCTCTGGAAGGGCCAGGGGGCGGAAGTGCTGCTGGCAGACACCTTCATCGACACCCAATTCATCCCCTGGCTGGAGATGCGCCATGGGGAGCTGAAGTTCCAACGGGTTGACGCCGAACTCGACGACTCCCTTCAAGAGAAGGAGAGCGAAATCAGCGATGCCGACGGCAAAGACGCTTCGGAAAAGGTTCGCGACCTGTTCAAAGCAGCCCTCGCCAACGACAAAATCACCATCCAGGTGCAAGCCCTCAAGGGCGATAACGCCCCTGCCGCCCTGATTTTGCTTCCTGAGCAAATGCGCCGCATCAACGACATGGGCGCCCTGATGGAGCAACGCTTACCCGGGCTTCCGGATCACCATGTGTTGTTGATCAACCGCAAACACCGTCTGGTGGAAGGGTTGCTCAAACTCAGTGCCGGATCCGTGATCACCACCTCAGCTGGATCGGCCGGTGGATCCCCGAGTCAGGAATTAGCTACGGGCCTGGGGCGCCACATCTACGAGATGGCACGCCTGGCTGTCGGTGGACTGGAGCCCAACGAACTGGCGGGCTTCCAGCAACGCAGCTGCGATCTGATGGGTCAGCTGATGGATCGGGGGCTCTGAGCCTCCAAGTTCCAGTTTCCAGCCCCGGGCACGAGCGTGCCCAAACCTCCTGCCCCGGTGGGGGTCTGACCCTTTGGTAAGATCTTTATCAGGGCTTAGCCCAAAGTCACTTGGGTTTCAGCCCAAATTCATCGAAAAGGTTGATTGTCATGTCACGGGTTTGTCAGCTCACCGGCAAGCGCGCCAACAACGGCATGGCTGTTAGCCACTCCCACGTGCGCACCAAGAAACTCCAGCAAGTGAACCTGCAGGAGCGCCGCCTCTGGTGGGCCGAAGGCAAGCGTTTCATCAAGATCCGTGTCTCCACCAAAGCCCTCAAGACCATCTTGAAAAAGGGCTTGGGCGCCTATGCCAAGGAATTGGGCATCAACCTCGCCAAGATCTGAGCCTTCCATGCAGCGTCGCGCCCTATTCAGCGCAGCTCTTCAGGCCGTTCGCAACTCAAGTTCGTTCCTTGCCATGGGCATCGGACTATCCAGCCTGTTGGCCAAAAGCCAACAGGCTTTTGCTTTGGGCGGCACCCTGCCTGAACTGAATATCCCAGCGCCCGATTTCAACCTGGCTGGTGTGACACCAAGCAGGCCTGGGAAAACCAGCGAGGCCGTAGAGACCCAGCGCCAACTGGCCGATTTTTCCGGGCAATGGCTGGTTCTTTACTTTTACCCAAGGGATTTCACCGAAGGCTGCACCATCGAAGCCCGGGGGTTCCAACAGGATTTAGGCCTGTTCCACAAGGCTGGCGCTGAGGTGGTGGGCATTAGTGCCGACAGTCCCGATTCCCACGCCGAGTTCTGCGGTAGCGAAGGCCTGGCCTACCCCCTGCTCTCGGATCCCGGTGGCAGCGTGAGCAAGAGCTATGGCAGTTGGATCGCGCCCTTTTCCCAACGCCACACCTTTGTGATCGACCCCGACGGAATTCTGCGGGCCCGCTTTGTAGCCGTGAGGCCCAGTGGCCACAGCCATGAGGTGTTGGACACCTTGAAGAGCCTCCAGGCCGCATAAGCTGCAAAACCCAGATCGCCGTTGATGCCGAGACGCCGCTCCCTGCTCAAAACCATCCCCCTGGCCCTGGTTGCAGGCTTGATCACAGGCAGCGTCGCAGGCTGGATACCGAAGGTCCAAGCCAACCCAAGCTCGCAGTCCAAAACAGGGGCCCACATCCTGGTGACGGCAGATACGGGAAGCGGAAACGCTGAGCAATTCGCAAATGGCAAACAAATGGCCGCCATTCACCGGCAACGGCCGGTGGATTTTGTGATTCTTGGCGGCGACAACATCTACCCCAATGGCAATTTGGTCGAGGTGGAGGCGAAATTCACCAAGCCCTACGCCGCCCTCCTGCAGGCGGGTGTGCCCTTTCATGCGGTGCTTGGCAACCACGACATCCGAACGGGCAACGGCGAACCGCAAATTGCCTACAAGCCCTTTGGCATGAAGGGCCGCTGGTACACAATCCGCCAGGGTCCCGTCGAATTTTTCATGCTGGATACCAACATGAAAGCTCCGTGGCAAGTTCAGATGCCCTGGCTGAAAAAGGCCTTGGCAGCAAGCACGGCCCCCTGGAAAGTGGTGGTAGGTCACCATCCCATCTATTCAGCTGGCCTGTATGGCGATGATCCCAACGCCATTGCCCGTTTAACCCCCGTGTTTGCAAAATATGGGGTGCAGCTTTACATCAATGGTCACGAGCACAGCTATGAGCGCACCCAATCCATTAATGGCACCACCTATCTGATCACCGGAGGCGGTGGGGCTTACCTTCGCCCAATCCTGGCGAACAACCGTAGCGTCAAGGTGTCGAGCAGTTACAGCTTTGTCGAGTTGAGCGCCACCGACAAAACCCTGCGCATCAACGCCTGGACCAACAAGGGCCAATCCCTGGATCAGGCAGTTTTGACCCGCTGATCAGGTGGCACTGATCAACCGAATCCCTAATCAACCATCGAGCCCCGTTTCCCGCTCCCAATCGCTAACCGCAGAGCCGGAATGGCCCAGGCTTTGGAAATGTTGCCATTGCTGGCCTCGCAGTTTGAGGTAGGACTGGCAAAAGCTTTCGCCAAGGACCTCCTGCAAAACAGCATCGGCCTCCAGGGCAGCCAGGGCTTCGCCCAGGTTGCTGGGCAAACGCCCGCAGGAGCCAGGAGGTAGGGGGTTGGCGTAGTTGTCGTTTGAGTGGGCTTCGCCGGGATCAAGGTTGCGGGCTATGCCATCGAGGCCCGCCGCCAAAACAGCAGCTTGCAAGAGATAGGGATGGGTGGCCCCATCGGGCAGCCGCAGCTCGAGGCGCTGGTCATCGGGAATACGAACCATGTGCGTGCGGTTGTTACCCGTGTAACTGATTCCGCCCGGCGACCAGGTCGCCCCTGATGTGGTGGGTGGGGCCGCTAACCGCCTGTAGCTGTTCACCGAAGGATTGGTAATGGCACAAAGGGCTGGAGCATGGGCCATCAGTCCTCCCAGGAAGTGATGAGCCAAAGGGGATAAACCACTGCTGCCACCGGTATTGGCAAACAAATTTCTCCCAGCCCCAGGGGTACCAGGGAGCCCCCAAAGCGAGAGGTGGGTGTGGCAGCCATTGCCTGTCAAGGCCTCAAAGGGTTTCGGCATGAAGCTCGCCCGGTAACCCTGCTGTTCAGCGAGGGATTTCACCATCACCTTGAAGAAGGCATGGCGATCAGCGGTGGTGAGGGCATCGGCGAAAGTCCAATTCACCTCAAATTGGCCATTGGCATCCTCATGGTCGGCTTGATAAGGGCCCCAACCCAGCTCCTTTATCGCCTCCAATAAAGGGCCAACCAGTGGGTAGCGCCGCATCAAGGCCAGCTGGTCGTAGCAGGGTTTGAGCTGATGGTCGGCCTGGTCAGCAATGGCCATCCCAGAGGCATCCAGCAGAAAAAACTCGGCTTCGACACCACTGCGAAGCTCGAAGCCCAGTTCAGAGGCCCGATGCTGTTGTCGCCTCAACAGACCCCGGGGACATTGGGCCATGGGCTTTCCTTCCAAGAGCAATTCGGTGGCGACCCAGCCCACATCCCGTTGCCAAGGCAAGCGCATCAGGCTGGCCGGGTCGGGGACGGCCATCACATCGCCATCGGCGGGCGATAGGTCGAGCCAGGCGGCAAAGCCGGCAAATCCTGCCCCATCCCGTTCCATTGCCCCCAGGGCGGAAGTAGGCACCAACTTGGCCCGCTGAATGCCAAACAGATCCGTAAAGGAGAACAGGACAAAACGAAGCTGAAGTTCCCGGGCCGCGTTTGCAAGGTTGGGGGTCATTGCGTCTTCAAGAACAACGGGAAGGGTGGAAAGCATGAATCGAATAAACTGATCGTTTCATTTGGAGAGCAACTGATCCACCACCGCTCGCAGCTGCCGCTGCTCCGGCTCACTGCCATGGGGATTTCCAGCCCTGTGACCGAGTAGAGAGTCGATTTGAACAAACGTGCAGTTCGGGATCAAGGCAGCGTCCGCGGCCATGTCATCGACGGTGAAATAGAGGTCGCGATTGGCGGCTACCAGGGCTGTCTCGGCCTGGATCTGGGGCAACTGCTCGACCACGTCGTGCTCCAGCCAGGTATCGACCATGGCGATCAGATCGCGGGGATCATGGCGCCGGTAATGGGGCAACCAATACGTTTCGACGTACTCCTCGATGGGTTGCTCGATCTGGTTGTAGAAGGGTTGGCTCGATGCCCAACTGGCATAAATCAGGGCATAGGTGCGCAAGCCATCAAGGGGCTCTGCATCAAAGCTGCTGCCATTCCAATGGCGATCGGATAAAAGGGCATGGCGCAGGCTGAGTAGAAAGAGTCGATTGTGGTTGGACGTGCGCCCAGTGCCGCAAACACAACACAGGCGCTTCACTTGGTTGGGGTAACGAACAGCCCATTGGTAGGCCTGTTGGGCCCCCATGGACCATCCGTAAATCAAGGCTGGGGAATCAACCCCGAAATAGTCAGCAAGCAAGCGCCGCTGGGCAGCGACGTTGTCGTGGTGGCTTACCACCCATCCCTGCTCAGCCAAACCCATCGCTCCATGGCTTGGGCTACTGGAGACCCCATTGCAGAACATATCCACGATCACAATGCAATAGCGATCAGGATTAAAGAGGGGCCCCACCATCCAGGCCAAATCCTGGTGTCTGGCTCCATAGGAGGTGGGAATCAGGATCAGATTGGTGCGATCCTGATTTAATTTCCCAGCGAAGCCATAACCGATCTGGGCGTCAGGAATGGTTTGACCGCCGTGAAGCAGATAATCACCCAACGGGAACTGGCCACTCCTCATTGGGGGCTAGCCCAGGCGGATAGGTTGCGCAACAACTTTCTGTGCACAGAGAGATAGCCAAGATCTAGATGCTTGAGCTCTGGGCCGATCCAGCGATGGGCAGCGGGCAAGGAATGGAACGGAAGCGAGGCATACAGGTGATGTTCAGCGTGGAAGGGCATGTTCCACATCTGCCAGGCCACCAGAGGATTCGTGAGGGTGGTACGGGTGTTGGTGGTGCCATCGGCATCGAAGCTGCAGCCGCTGTGCTCTGCCAACATCGCCAGCCGCAGGAACGGCTGGCCAACGGCCAAGGGCAACAACCAATACCAGAACAGAAAACCACTGCCATTCAGTACAGATACCAGGGCCAATACCCCATAAATGGTGAATTGCCAACGCACCGAACGCCGAATCTGGGGAATCACCTCAGGGTTGAGATAGGAAAATCCCGAGAGGTCGCCAAATAGAAGCTGGGCGAAGCCACTAACTTTTCCAGTCCACCAATTCCAGCCACTGATCTCTAAAAAGTATGCAAATCGGGTGGTTGGGAAGGCATCATCAAGCTCTGGGTCGAGGCCGATCTGGTGGGCATAGCGGTGGTGCCACTGGTGATAACGGCGATAAAAGGTGGCGTTGTAAAAACAAAGCACCCCAGCACACCACGCCACGGCGTCATTGACGTGGCGGGAGCGAAATGCGGTTCGATGGCAGCATTCATGCAAGGGTGCAAAGGCTGTAGCCAAACCGATGCCACTGGCTAGAAACCCCACCAAACGCAGCAGCATTGGCAGCCCATCCTGGGCCCAAAGCCAACCACCAACGCCAATCGTGAGCAGGTGGCTGATCAGGCGAATCACCCCAGGTTGATCAGCGCCTGAGTTCAGTTCTGCGAGAACTGGGCGGGGCAGCAGGGCCGCCGATGGGGCATTGGAAACCATCCACCCATCTCACCAGCTCGGCCCTCCCTAAAACGGTGTGGATGGCAACCGAAGTGCAAGCTCTTCAAAAATGCTTTGGTGCTGTTGGGCCTGGCCGTGCAGGGCCTGGATTAGCGCCGTGGCAGGGGGCTGGTCCAAACACGATTTCCAGCTTGAGAGAAGGGTTTCGGCCTTCACCGGAACATCCAAGCTCTGGCAGGGGCAGCCGATTGCCTTGGCTGCAACGGCAACCTTGGGGTCATAGCTTAAGGCCACCGTGGGGCTGCCTGAGAGGGCCGCCAAAATCAAGCCGTGGAGTCGCATGGCCAGCACCAGGCCAGCAGAGGCGAACACAGCCATGGCTTCGCGGGGATGGGCTGGCACCACCTCCCGACTTCTGCGATCGAGTTCCGGGCTGAGGAGTCCCTCGCCGCGCAATTGGGCCAGCAAGCCCCGATCCTGTTCCCCATGGAAGGCCAACCAGATCACCTCCCGGTTTGCTTCCACCGCCAGGGATGACAGGGATTCCAGGTAGGGGGCCCAGGCCTGGTCATCGAGGTGATGGGTGGGCCGGAAACACACCACGAGGGGGCCTTGCTTGCCGCGCCATTGCTGGGGTGCCAGGGCCCAGACGGGATCCGGGGCCACCACCCCCCCTCGTCCCCATTGGGCGGCAAGGGATGCGGAAGCCTGATCCCGCCAGCTGATGGTAGTGGCGAAGGGCAACAGAGCGCGCACCAGCAGCCGACTGCGTCTGCGGCGCAGGGGGCCCAGCCCCTGGCCCCACAGCAGCACGTGCTTGCCCTGGAGCTTGGCGGCCGTGATTAGCGCCCCGTAATAGAGGAGGCTTCGGAAACTGGTGGCGTCCTGGAGCAGGCTGCCGCCGCCCAAGACCAGGGCATCCATGCTTTTCAAAGCATTCAACACCTGGCGGAGCGAGCGCCGGGGCACCGTGGAAACGCCAAAGCGTTCGTGTACCTGGCGTTCGTCGAAGGCCGTCACGGTGGGAATCACCCCAGCCGGCAACTGGTCCAAGGCCACTTGCAAGAGGGCATCATCGCCGAGATTGTGCTCCCCGTAATAACCACAGAGCAACACGCGCTTGGCGATTGGCTGGGGCAAGGCAAGTCAATAACGCGTGCCACAAAGCATCGCATTGCTGCGATCACCGAGTCGCGGGATGCCTGAAGCGCACCCGGTAGGTGGTGTGGGCTGGGCCGAGATGCTTAATCAGGGCATCACGGGCTTCTTCATGGAGCTCCTCAAGATTGCTGGCCACAATCCGAAGCTTCCGTTCAACCGCCTTTGCCTCAATCCCCTGGGGATGGCAGGGCGCCACATCAAAAATAATCTCGCGCATATCTGGGTGACAGCGTCTTCAGCTTGATCGGCTTATGGAGCCATGAAGGGGCTGGATCCATACGGAGAACCGGCGCTTGAAGGGCGGTTCTGGCATCTGCCTACCATTGCAATCCCATTGGGCTCTTGCCATTGCACGCCCTCTCGCTGCCGACCTGGTGGATCCATGTGGCCTCAGTGCTGGAGTGGGCGGCGGCCATGTTGGCCGTCCAGCGCTTCGGCCAGCTCAGGCGGGAGCCCGCCTGGCGATGGCTCGCCCTAGCCATGGTGCCTGCCCTGGGCAGTGCCATGGCCGCCTGCACCTGGCATTTGTTCGACAACACCGCCGACCTCCAGGGCCTCGTGGTCTTTCAGGCTGGCCTCACCGCCTTGGGCAATGCAGCCTTGGCCCTAGCCACCTGGAACCTCTTGCGCCTCCAGCGGGGTCTTTCGTGAGAGGTCGACCGTGAGAGGTTTCCCGTGAGTGGCCTGTTGGGTTGGTTCGCGGGGGTGGATCCCAGCCCCCTGTTTGTGTTTTCATTAATCCCCTACCTGGCTTTTCTGTGGTGGGCCAGGCAGGTCAAGGCCTTCCCCCGGCTAGCCCTACGCGGATTTGAACTCACCCTGCTGTTTGTGGCCGTCACGATTGTGGCTGCGGTCATTGCCCAGCTGCATTTCGGCAAACAATTGGCCGATGTGGATCCCCTCCACGGGGGGGCTGAATCATTCCTGACCCTCTCCAACCTTTTTGTGGTGCTCGGCTTTTCTGCCATGGCAGGCAAGCAAAACAACCAATGAACAAGTCTTACGGGGAGAAGCCAGATGCCCAAAGCCCCCGGAGAATGGAGTGTCAGGTTTCTGCTCCATGATCGCTCCGCTTTTGGCCTTGGCCCCTGCTTCCATTGCCTGGTCACCGAAGGTGGCCCTGGTGATGATTGTCTGCAACGTGATCGCCATTGCCATTGGCAAGGCCACCATCAAGCATCAAAACGTGGGGCTGAAACTGCCCAGTAGCGGCATGTTTGGCGGCATGAGCCACGGCGCCATGCTGGGCAGCCTCAGCCTCGGCCACATGATTGGCATGGGTGCCATCTTGGGCCTGGCAACCCGGGGCGTGGTCTGAGTCCAAGCCGTCTAACCCCTGGGTTGGCGACGGGCGAACAGATAGGGCAAAGCTTTGAGCCCATAGCGCTCAAAGCGATAGTCAAAGAGAAGGGCAGAGAGATCCTCTGCCCTTTTTGTTTGCAATCCATTCAGCAGCCGTTCCAGCCGTTGATCGGCCTTGGCATCCGCTAAGCCCAGCCAGGTGCGCCGGGCCAAGCGGCCACTCAAGTTCCATCGCCAGCCCAGGGCCTTGCGCAATTGGCTCGGGTAGGCCTCGAGGATTCGATCCGCCTGGCTGGGGCGGTGCAGGGCTTCCTGCAACAGGGGTGCTAGTACCCGGCTACTGGTGAGGGCATGGCGAATCCCTTCCCCACCCAGCAGGTTGGCGGTGCTCACCACGTCACCGAGACCAAGGAGCCGTCCTTTCCGATGGGGCTCCCTGCGGCGAACACTGCTGCGTATACGGCCGCCGTGGCGATCGAGCACCGGGGCGGTCTGGAGATCGGACGCCTTCAACACCTTGGCTAATTCCGCCGTCAAAGGAGGTTGGGATCGGCTTGGATCGCTCACCCGGCAAACGCCCACCTTGAGTTGGTTATGGGCCATGGGGAAAATCCAGCCATACCCCTGCTGCACCCAGGAACTGCCAAGAAAAAAGCTGAGTCGATCACCCCATTTCGGGGCCTGCCCATCGGGCAGCTGCAGTAGCCACTCCACCCCTACCCCTGTAACCAGGGGATCTTGGCGGGAAGCCTTTTCACCGAGCAGGGCCCGCCCTTGCCCCGAAGCATCCACCACCCAGTCGCTGGTGATGGTGCGCTGGTGACCGCCGCTTGCTTGCAAGACCGTGGCCATTGTTGATCCGATCAAGGGGCTGGCCGAGCTGTTTTGGGACCCGCATTCCACTGCCCGCCAACCCAGCTCCACCGCTGCCCCCCAGCCCTCGGCCTGGCTCGCTAACCACCGGCGCAGGGCACCAAAATCGAGCACGGCTCCGAGGGGTTGGGCGGCCATCCAGTGGCGGGCCTGGGTGCCTTCTTCGCCCCCGTAGGCCCCTGGACCCACCAATTGCCAACCCCGCCATCGGGCGGCCACAACCTGCTCGGGCAAGCCGAAACGATCCAGGGCCGATAGGGGCAAGGCTGCACTGCTGAACGCGGCATGGTCCAAGTCACTGAGGCGATCGACGAGCACCACATCCACCCCTGCCTGGGCCAGCAGCCTGGCCAATTCCCCCCCAGATGGCCCAGCCCCCACCACCAAAACCTGGCAGTGGGATTGGAGGTCCTTTGGGGAGTTCTCTAAGGAGAGTGAAACCAGGGTTCTCAGACCGCTATGGCCTGGGCGATGCCAGCCAAAGGGGCCTGAAAAGAACTGCCGTAGCGCTCCAGGATCCGTTCTGCCATCTGGGCCGGGGTGAGGCCTAGGGCTTGCTTGCTTTGGTCCGGTGAGGCGTGGTCTACAAGGACATCGGGGATGCCAATGCGGAACACCGGAACTAACACCTGGTGGTCGTTGAGGGTTTCCACAACGGCGGCGCCAAATCCCCCTGGCAAGGCTCCCTCTTCCATGGTGACCACGCGGCCGATGCGCTGGGCCATGGGCAGGATCAAGGCCTCATCCAATGGGCGCAGGAAGCGGGCGTTGATCACGGCAGCCCGAACCCCTTTTTCCTGGAGCAGGCCGGCGGTGGCCATGGCAGGGGCAACCATGGCCCCATAGGCCACGATCAACAGATCATCGCCATCGGTAAGCAGCTCACCGCGACCGATTTCCAGGGGTTCAAAGCCTTCTTCAGCGATAGGGACCCCTTCGCCTTCACCGCGGGGAATCCGGATGGCAGAGGGTCCGCTGTGGTGGATGGAGGTCACCAACATTCGCTGGAGCTCGGCCTCATCCTTCGGCGCCATCACCGTGAAGTTCGGGATCGAGCGGAAATAGCTGATGTCGTATTGCCCCTGGTGGGTGGGGCCATCGGCCCCCACAATTCCGGCCCGATCGAGCACAAACGTGACCGGCAGGTCCTGGATGCCCACGTCGTGGATGAGCTGGTCGAAGGCCCGCTGCAGAAAGGTGCTGTAAATAGCCACCACGGGTTTCAGACCTTCACAGGCCATGCCAGCGGCCATGGTGACGGCGTGCTGCTCGGCGATGCCCACATCAAAATATTGATCGGGGCAGGCCTTCTCCAGGAGGTCGAGACCCGTGCCCGTGGCCATCGCGGCCGTAATTCCCACCACGGTGGGGTCTTGCTCGCAGAGTTTGACCAGGGTCTGGCCGAAGACCTTGCTGTAGCTCGGGGGCTTGGGCTTACTCGAGGGGTAGGCCTTGCCCGTGGCCAAATCAAAAGCCGATTGGGCGTGGTAACCCACCTGGTCGGCCTCGGCATAGGGGTAGCCCTTGCCCTTGGTGGTGGCCACATGGACCAGGACCGGACCTTCGGTGCGATGGGCCTGCTCGAAGGTGCGCACCATCTCGGCGATGTCGTGGCCATCGATGGGGCCGATATAGGTAAAGCCCAACTCCTCGAACACGGCTCCCACCTTGGGAACGCCCAGGCGCTTCATGCTTTCTTTGAGGTTTTTGAGCTCGGAAGGCAGCTCTCCATGCAGGAAGGGAAGATTTTTGATCGCTTCTTCCGCGTTGCCCTGCAGGAACTGAACCGGTGGGCTCAGCCGCATGCGGTTGAGATAGGTCGACAGGGCGCCCACCGGCGGTGAGATCGACATGTCGTTGTCGTTAAGCACGACCAACAACTTGGTATTGGGCAAGTGCCCGGCGTGGTTGATGGCCTCAAGAGCCATGCCTCCGGTGAGGGCGCCGTCCCCGATCACGGCCACGGATTTGAAAGATTCACCGCGGCGATCCCTGGCCAGGGCCATGCCAAGGGCAGCGGAAATGGAGGTGGAGGCGTGGCCAGCGCCGAAATGGTCAAAACTGCTTTCGCAACGTTTGAGATAGCCCGCCACACCACCCTTCTGGCGGAGGCTGTCGAAATCCTTGTACCGGCCGGTCAGCAGTTTGTGGGGGTAGGCCTGGTGGCCCACATCCCAGACGACCTTGTCCTGGTCGAGGTCGAGGGTCTGGTAGAGCGCCAGGGTCAGCTCCACAACCCCCAGACCTGGTCCCAGGTGGCCGCCGCTGGTGGACACCACCTCGAGATGGCGTTCGCGCACCTGGCGGGCAATGGCCTCGAGTTCTGCAGTGGTGAGGCCGTGCAGCTGATTCGGATGGCTCAGCTCGCTGAGATGCATGCAGGGCCCTTTTGCTGGGGATCAATCTAGGCCTTGCGAGCATCGCGACGGTACGGATTGCGAGACTGGAACCATGAGCCAGGCCACCGCCAGTTATCTGCAACGCATCCTGCGAGCCAGGGTGTACGACGTGGCGATCGAATCACCGCTGGACGAGGCCCCAAACCTGTCGAAACGGCTTGGTAACCGGGTGTTGCTGAAGCGGGAAGATCTGCAACCGGTCTTCAGCTTCAAGTTAAGGGGCGCTTTCAACAAGATGGTGGGCCTATCCCCAGCGGTGTTGGCCAAGGGGGTGATCGCCGCCAGTGCCGGCAACCATGCCCAAGGGGTGGCCTTGGCTGCCCAGAAGCTCGGCTGCACGGCGGTAATCGTGATGCCAGTAACCACCCCTGAGATGAAGGTGCAGGCCGTTGCGGCCCGGGGTGCCGAGGTGGTGTTGCATGGCGATACCTATGACGATGCCTGCGCCGAAGCCAAACGGCTCGAGCGCGACAGGGAGCTCACCTTCATCCATCCCTTCGACGATCCCGATGTGATCGCCGGTCAGGGAACAATCGCCCTTGAGATCCTGCGCCAATGCGCTGAGCCCCCATCAGCCATCTATGTGGCCGTCGGTGGTGGCGGCCTGATTGCCGGCATCGGTGCCTATGTGAAAGCCCTGTGGCCTGAAGTTCAGGTGATTGGGGTTGAACCCGTTGATGCCGATGCCATGAGCCAATCCTTGGCGGCAGGCCATCGAATCCGCCTCGACCAGGTGGGGCTATTTGCCGATGGAGTTGCCGTTCGGGAAGTGGGGGAACTCACCTTTGATCTGGCCCAGCGCTACGTGGATCGCATGGTGACCGTGGACACCGATGAGATTTGCGCCGCCATCAAAGACGTTTTCCAGGAGACCCGATCAATTCTGGAGCCAGCCGGAGCCCTTGCCCTGGCGGGGATGAAGGCGGATGTGATGGCGCGGGGTCTGAAGGGCCAAACCCTGGTGGCTGTGGCCTGCGGAGCCAATATGAATTTCGACCGGCTGCGCTTCGTGGCCGAGCGGGCAGAGCTTGGCGAGGAACGGGAAGCCATGCTGGCCGTGCAAATTCCTGAACAACCAGGAAGTCTGCGCCGCTTCTGCACCCTGCTGGGCCAGCGCAGCCTCACTGAATTCAGCTATCGGTTGGCGGATTCCCAGCGGGCCCACATCTTTGTGGGAGTGCAAACCCAGGGTGAAGGGGATACCGCAGACCTGATTGCCAACTTGGAAGCCGAGGGTTTTCCCTGCCTGAACCTTTCACACAACGAACTGGCCAAATTGCACCTGCGCCACATGGTGGGAGGCCGCTTGCCCCGCCCCCACCACCAGGCCGACGAAGACATGGAGGAGCTGCTCTACAGCTTTGCCTTCCCAGAACGGCCCGGCGCCTTGATGACGTTTGTGACCAGCCTCCATCCCAACTGGAATATCAGCATTTTTCACTACCGAAACCACGGTTCCGATGTGGGCCGGATCGTGGTGGGGGTGCAGGTGCCCGCTGGAGACCAATCCGCCTGGCTCGAATTCCTTCAGGGATTGAGCTATGACTGGGTGGATGAGAGTCAAAACCCTGTCTACAAAATCTTTCTGGGCCCAGTCTCCTAGGTCTTCGGCCTGGCTTTGGCCTCGGCCTTTGCCGCTTCAATTGGGGTACGGTTCGATGATCAGGGGCGGGAGGGGTCAATGAGCATCGACATCCCTAGCCCCATCCCGAGCGAAATCCCCAATACCGAGAGAGCCCACACCCCCAGGCCCGAAGCCGAGAAACCCCGGGAAACGGCGGCTTCTGATGCGATTGCTGGCCTGTCGCTACCAGCACGGATGGAAGCGATTCTCTACCTGAAAGGCCGCCCGCTCACCCTCAGGGAACTGGCCGAGATTGCCGCCATCAACCGGGAGCAGGCCGAGATCGCCCTCATCACCTTGATGGCCGATTACGCCCACCGCGATACCGCCCTTGAAGTGCGCCAGGAGGGTCAGCGCTACAGCCTCCAGCTGCGCGATGGCTTGGGCGATTTGGTACAAAACCTCTTACCGGTGGACCTGTCCACGGCGGCCCTGCGCACCCTGGCCACCATTGCTTTGAAGAAGCGAATCCTGCAATCCGATCTGGTGGATCTCCGTGGATCCGGTGCCTACGACCACATCAAGGAGTTAATTGCCCAAAATTTCATTGAGCGCAAGCGCCAAAGCGAAGGCCGCTCCTTCTGGCTCACCTTGAGTGAGAAATTCCACCGCACCTTTGCCATCAAGACCGATGAAATACAGCCCCGGCGCAAGTCGCCCGCGGCGGCACCGGCCCCTGGAACCGACCCTGACACTGGAGCCGATGCAGAGCAATCCCGACCAACCTCCGATGACTGGGACCGGGCTGCATAGAGTCTGTCCACCGGAATCGCCTATCCCTGCCCAAGTCCATGGAAGTTGTTGCCCTCCTTCTGAGTGTGCTGAGCCGCACGCTCGAGATCTATTCCCTGATCTTGCTGGTGCGCGTCCTGCTCAGCTGGTTCCCAAACCTCGATTGGGGCAATCCCTTGCTTGCCACCCTGAGTTCGATCACGGACCCCTATCTCAACGCTTTCCGGGGTTTGATCCCGCCCCTGGGGGGGCTGGATCTCTCCGCCATCCTGGCCTTCCTCGCCTTGAATCTCTCCCAACAGCTACTCGGTAGCGCCAGCATGAGCCTGATGGCTAGCAGCCTCTGAGGCTGCTAGGAGCCCGCAAGGGCTTGCTCGAGGGGAAGAAGCTCATCGTCTTCACCGGCCCGCATGCGTACGGGGGCCTTGAAGCCCCGGGCCTTGACATTTCGAAAACTGATGGGGCCAGGGGTTCCTGCAGGCACGGCTAGACGCAGGGCAAAATCCGATTCGCCTGGTGGTACATCGCCAATCGATCCCACCCTGGTGCGGTTCTGGAGCACCGGTTCACCGCTCGAATCCACGATCAAGGCGAACACATCGGTGTCCACCACGGGTTTGCGGCTGGGGTTTGTGACAACCCCACGGAGGGCATAGCAACTCGCCCCGGTGGGACGGCGCAATTCCGGCTGGGCGCCCACGTCCTCTAGGGGGCAGGGCTCAAGCACGACCTCCCGTACGGCTAGTTCGGTTGCTAAGGCGGTTTGGGGCAAACCAACCAGCGAAACCAAAGCCACAACCAATCCGGCCACAACCCAACCAGCCAGGCGGACCAACCAGGCTCCGTCTGTATGCCAAGAGCCTTTCGCGAAAAACCTGATCAACGCAGATCCCCGCTTCCTGAAAGCACGTTACGGGCGGCGCGACTGGCCAGCTTGTCCAGGTTGGCTTGGGCAACATGATCGAGATCCAAGCCCAGCTCGCTGGCCAGTTGGGAGACATACCAAAGAACGTCGCCCAATTCCAGCTTGAGTCCCTCGATGACCTCGGCAGAGAACTCTCCCCCCTGGTCGCGGATCACCTTTTTCACCTTGTCGGCCACCTCGCCCGACTCTCCGCACAATCCAAGGGTGGGATAAATCGGGTTGCTGCCCGCATTGGGGTAACGGGCCGTCGTCCGCGATTGGTGTTGGTAAGCCTGGAAATCCATCTTTTGACCCTCCCTTATGAGCCCGGATGGTAGTTTCCGGTTTGTAGATAGCATCCGGATGCCGCAGCCCGATCTCATGCGTCGCACCAAGATTGTGGCCACGATTGGGCCCGCCACCGAATCACCGGAAAGGCTCCGGGAATTGATTGCGGCTGGCGCAACCACCTTCCGTCTCAATTTTTCCCACGGCGATCACAGCGAGCACGCCGCCCGGATCACCACGATTCGCCAAGTTGCCGAAGAACTTGGCATCCACGTGGGCATCCTCCAAGATCTCCAAGGCCCGAAGATCCGCCTCGGCCGCTTCGGCGGTGGTCCCATCACCTTGGCCAAGGGCGACCCCTTCATCCTCACGTCGCGGGATGTGGCCTGTGATCAAACGATTGCCACAGTCACCTACGGCAGGTTGGCCGATGAAGTAACTCCAGGCAGCCGCATTCTTCTCGACGACGGCCGCGTCGAAATGGTGGTCGAGCGCGTCGACAAGGGCCAGCAAACCCTTTATTGCAAGGTTACCGTTGGGGGAGTGCTCTCCAACAACAAGGGCGTCAACTTCCCCGACGTGCAGCTGTCGATTCGGGCCTTGACCGACAAGGATCGTGTTGACCTCGCCTTTGGTTTGCAGCAGGGGGTCGATTGGGTGGCCTTGAGCTTCGTGCGCAACCCATCGGACATGCTCGAAATTCGGGAACTGATCCGCAGTCACGGCCACCAGACCCCTGTGGTGGCAAAAATCGAAAAATTTGAAGCCATCGATCAAATCGACGACATCCTTCCCCTCTGCGATGGCGTCATGGTGGCCCGCGGAGACCTGGGCGTGGAAATGCCCGCGGAGGAAGTGCCTCTGCTGCAGAAGGAACTGATCCGCAAGGCCAACAGCCTGGGGATTCCGGTCATCACCGCCACCCAGATGCTCGACTCCATGGTGTCCTGTCCCAGGCCTACCCGGGCCGAAGTCAGCGATGTGGCTAACGCCATCCTCGATGGCACCGATGCGGTAATGCTGTCCAACGAAAGCGCCGTAGGCGACTTCCCGATCGAAGCTGTGGCAACGATGGCCACCATTGCTAAGCGCATCGAGCGGGATTACCCCCAACGGGTGCTCGACAGCCACATGGCGTCCAACATCTCCAACGCCATTTGCCAGGCGGTCAGCAGCATCGGCCGCCAACTCAATGCGGCTGCCATCCTGCCCCTCACCAAAAGTGGCTCCACCGCCCGCAGTGTGAGCAAATTCAGGCCCAGCACACCGATTTTGGCCATCACAAGTGACATCAACGTGGCCCGCAGGCTCCAGATGGTTTGGGGGGTGAATCCCCTGCTGGTGGCAGAGCAGGAAACCCCCAACCAAACCTTCGCCCTGGCCCTGGGCCAGGCCCAGGAGCAAGGCTTGGTCACCGAGAGCGACCTGGTGGTGCTGACAGCCGGCACCCTCCCTGGAGTGAGTGGTTCGACGGATCTGGTCAAGGTCGGTACGGTCGGCGATTTGCTCGGCCGAACCGCCATGGTGTAGGGCCGAGTCCAAACCCATGGCTTCAAAGCTCCCTCTGAGCGAAACCGTAGGGATGGCATTGAGCACCCTGCGGGCCAATCGGCTGCGCAGCCTTCTCACCATGCTCGGCATCGTGATCGGCAATGCCTCCGTGATCACCCTGGTGGGGGTGGGGAAGGGTGCCCAAAACCTGGCCGAAGGTCAACTGAGCAACCTCGGCAGCAATGTGCTGTTTGTGGTGCCCGGAAACAATGACACCCGACGCCAGGGCATTGATTTCCCAAAAACCCTCGTGTTTGAAGACGCCAAGGCCATTGCCGAACAGGTGCCCAGCGTGAAGCGGGTCGCTCCCCAGATCACCCTCAGCGAGGTGGTGCAGGTCGGGGACGTGAGCAGCACGTCCTCAATTGCAGGCGTCACCCCTGAATTTTTGCCGGTGCGCCAATTTGAGGTGGCCCAGGGTCGTTTCTTCTCCACGGGCGACCTGGACAGTGCTAGCAACGTGGCCGTGGTGGGGCCGGATTTAGCCACCAAGCTGTTTGGCAATCGCTCGGCCATCGGCCGCCAATTGCGCATCCGCAACCAACCCTTTGAGGTGATTGGGGTGTTGGAGCCGAAGGGAGCGGCCTTCGGCCAAAACCAAGATGAAAACGCCTATGTGCCCCTCACCACGATGGTGAGCAAGCTCTCAGGCCGGGATCCCACCTACGGGGTCAGCCTCAACTTCATCAGCGTGGAAGCCCGGGATCAGGCCAGCACTGGTGCCGCCAGTTTCCAGATCACGAACCTCCTGCGCCAACGGCACCGGATCCTGCGGGAAGACGACTTTGCCGTGCGGTCCCAGAAGGATGCCCTGACCATTGTCAGCACCATTACCGGCGGACTCACCTTGATGCTGGCTGCGATCGGTGCCATCTCCCTGTTGGTGGGCGGGATCGGGATCATGAACATCATGTTGGTGTCGGTCAGTGAGCGCACCGAGGAAATTGGACTACGCAAGGCCCTGGGAGCCCGCAGCAGCGACGTATTGCGCCAATTTTTGGTGGAATCCCTCGTGCTCTCCAGCCTGGGAGGGTTGATTGGCAGTGGCTTAGGCCTGGGTGCGGTGGCCCTGGTGGCGCTGGTGACTCCCCTGCCCGCGAGCATTGGTGCCAGCACCGTGCTGGTCACCGTGGGGCTCTCCGGCTCGATCGGCCTCTTTTTTGGCGTGGTTCCGGCCCGCCGGGCGGCCCGGCTCGATCCAATCGTGGCCTTGCGCAGTCTCTAAGGCGTCGAGCCGATTTCGGCGCTGCCTAAAAAATGGGAAGAAAAGCCGCAGGTTCAAAAACCGTGGCTGTTGTTACCAAGGCCTGATGGGGATGGGTGGGTTGATGGATGGGACTCCCCATTGGTCATTGCTTGGAGTACGCACCCTGCGGCTATCACAATTCCAGCGATCGCATGGTGATCTTGCGCTGCCTTGGTGCCGGTCAATTTTTTCTGGAGAGGGTGGTTTTCCCGTTTGAGCTGCTGAGCTTCGAATGCCCCATGGATTCGGAAATCGAAATTTGGAGCCACAGCCTCGGTGGACCCGAGATGGTCGATTCCTTTCCCTCCAGGGAGCTGGCGATCCACGAGGGGGACTCCTGCGAAGTTGCGGATTAGCAGGCTGAGCGGCCGTGCCGCGGCGCCGTTACAGTTATTAAGACTTTTTCTCAGTTATGAACCAGCGCTGGCGCCTGATTGCCCTCTGGCTGTTGCCCCTGGCAGTGGTCGCGTTTTTGGGATGGCAACTGCTCAGCTCTGGTGGAGCCTCCCGACTGAGTCCCGGTGGCGCCAGAAATGCCCCCACTGAGGCCCCCCGCAATGCGGCGGTCGCCCGCATGAGCTACGGCCGGTTCCTGGATTACGTCGATGCCGGCCGGGTGACCTCGGTGGACATCTTTGATGGCGGACGCAGTGCCGTGATCGAGGCGGTTGATCCGGATCTCGACAACCGCGTTCAGCGCTTGCGGGTTGACCTACCTGGGGTCGCCCCTGAGCTGGTGAACAAGCTCAAGGACCAGGGCATCAGCTTTGACATTCACCCCCCTAAGGCTGCCCCTCCGGCTTTGGGTTTGCTGGGGAATTTGCTGTTCCCGCTTCTGCTGATTGGGTCGCTCATTTTCTTGGCCCGTCGTTCCAATGGAATGCCGGGGGGGCCTGGCCAGGCGATGCAGTTCGGCAAGACCAAGGCCCGCTTTGCGATGGAGGCCGAAACGGGGGTCAAATTCGATGACGTTGCCGGCGTTGAGGAGGCCAAAGAGGACCTCCAAGAAGTGGTCACCTTCCTGAAAACTCCTGAGCGCTTCACATCCGTGGGCGCGAAAATTCCCAAGGGCGTTTTGCTGGTCGGTCCCCCTGGAACGGGTAAAACCCTCTTAGCCAAAGCTATTGCTGGAGAGGCCGGTGTGCCCTTCTTCTCCCTCTCGGGTTCCGAGTTTGTGGAAATGTTCGTGGGCGTGGGCGCTTCCCGGGTCCGCGACCTGTTTAAGCGCGCCAAGGAAAACAGCCCCTGCATCATTTTCATCGACGAAATCGATGCCGTTGGCCGCCAGCGGGGCGCCGGTGTGGGCGGTGGTAACGATGAGCGGGAGCAAACCCTCAACCAGCTCCTCACGGAGATGGATGGTTTCGAGGGCAACAGCGGCATCATCATCATCGCGGCCACCAACCGGGCGGACGTGCTCGATTCAGCCCTGTTGCGTCCAGGTCGTTTCGACCGCCAGGTCCAGGTTGATGTGCCCGACATCAAGGGCCGGATCTCGGTGCTCAAGGTTCATGCCCGCAATAAAAAACTGGCGCCCGATGTGAGCCTGGAGGCCGTGGCCCGCCGCACCCCTGGTTTCTCGGGTGCAGACCTTGCCAACCTGCTCAACGAAGCCGCCATCCTCACGGCCCGCCGCCGCAAGGAGGCCACAACCCTCGCCGAAATTGATGACGCCGTCGATCGGGTCATCGCTGGCATGGAGGGCAAACCCCTCACCGATGGGCGCAGCAAGCGGCTGATTGCCTACCACGAAGTTGGCCATGCCCTGGTGGGCACCCTGGTGAAGGCCCATGACCCGGTCCAAAAGGTCACCTTGATTCCCCGTGGTCAGGCCCAGGGCCTCACCTGGTTTTCCCCCGATGAAGAGCAGATGCTCGTGAGTCGGGCCCAGTTACGGGCCCGCATCATGGGGGCCCTTGGCGGTCGGGCAGCTGAGGACGTGGTCTTCGGTTACGCCGAGGTGACCACTGGAGCCGGAGGCGACATCCAACAGGTGGCCTCCATTGCCCGCCAAATGGTCACCCGCTTCGGCATGAGTGATTTGGGCCAGGTGTCTTTCGAAGCCGGTAACCAGGAGGTCTTCCTGGGCCGCGACCTGATGACCCGCAACGACGGATCCGACCGGCTAGCCAGCAAAATTGACGATGCCGTGCGCGCCATCGTTCAAAGTTGCTATAGCGAAACCGTGGCCTTGGTGGCCGAGCATCGGTCCTGCATGGACCGGGTGGTTGAGCTGCTGATCGAGAAGGAGAGTCTCGATGGCGATGAATTCCGGGCCATCGTGGCCGAATTCGCCACCATCCCTGAGAAGGAGCGGTTCTCCCCCGTCCTCGACAAGGAGTCCACCCTCAGCTAGGGATCTCTCCAGGCGGCCCCTACCCCGATCAAACGGGGCGAATGGGCCGCTTTTCGATCACCTTGTCGATCAGGCCGTAACCCACGGCCTCAGCTGGCGACATGAAGAAGTCACGGTCGGTGTCTTCCTGGATTCGGGTCAGGGGTTGGCCGGTGCGATCGGCCAGTTCCTGGTTCAGCTTTTGCTTGAGGTAGAGGATTTCATCGGCCTGAATGCGGATGTCGCTGGCCTGGCCCCTGGCCCCTCCCAAGGGCTGGTGGATCATGATCCGCGAATGGGTGAGGCTGCTCCGCTTGCCCTTGGTGCCGGCAGTCAGCAAAAAGGCCCCCATGGAGGCTGCTAGGCCCACACACACGGTTTGCACATCAGGCTTGATGTGCTGCATGGTGTCGAAGATCCCAAGCCCGTCGTACACCGAGCCCCCTGGGGAATTGATGTACATGAAGATGTCCTTATCGGGGTCCTCCGCCTCCAGGAACAGGAGCTGGGCGACCACCCGGTTGGCGGATTCAGCGGTTACGGGCTCACCGAGGAAAATGATCCGTTCGCGCAGCAGGCGCGAATAGATATCAAACGCGCGTTCGCCCCGACCCGACTCTTCAATGACGATCGGGATCATGGGCCAGACAATTGAACTGAGACGATCTTACTGAGCCTGGCCCGCTAGGGTCGCTCCACTTCTGGTTGTTCCGAGTGGGCGTTGCTCTCACCGTTGCCGATAGCAAGCGCGCTTTCCATCTGGCATTCCCTTACGTGATCGCGCCCCTTTACCGGCGCGTGGTGGATGAGCTCCTGGTGGAGCTCCACCTGCTCAGCCATCAGGCTGGCTTTGAACGGGATGCCCTGTTTAGTTGCGGCCTGATCCAGGTCTTCGACGGCTTCACCAAGGGCTACCGCCCCGAACAGCACCGTGAAGGCCTCCTCTCTGCCCTCTGCGCGGCCTCTGGATTTGATGCCGGGCAACTGCGTCAACAACGGGATGGGGCCATGGCCGCCATGGGCCACCACAGCGTGGATGAGGTCAAGCAATGGGTGGAGCAGCAGGGCGTGGGAGCGCCCCAGCCGGTTGCCGCAGCCCTAGCAGGCATTCGCCGGCCTGATTTTCACTACTCCAGGCTGATGGCCGTTGGCCTTTTCAGCCTGCTGGAGCACGCCCAAGGCGCCGATGGCATGGATCCAGCCACCCTGCGCAGCTATGCCCACGATTTGGGAACGGCCATGGGCCTGTTGCGGGATCGTCTCGACAAGGACATCAACCTCTATGCCACCAACCTCGAGAAGTTGGCCCAGGCGGTGGAACTGATGGAGGAAACCGTGGCCGCCGACCGTCGCAAGCGTGAAAAGGCCCAAGCCGAGAGACTGGCTCCTCCTAGCGAGGTAACTGCTTCTAGCGAGACTGCTCCCACTGAAGGGAGCCCCCCAGCTGGCTCAGGGGCTCCCGGCGCTTGATTGAGGCGTTTATGGCCAGCTGGCTGGCCATCTGAACAGGCTTGGGCAAATCCGGTGGTAGCAGGCCTAGGCCAGCCAATTCATTGGGGCGTAGGCGCAAACGCACCAAACCCTTACCCGCCGGTGCCCAATCCGTTTTCGCGGCGCCGTCGGCTTTTAGTCCTGCATCGGCTTTGGGGCCGCTGGGGTCAGGTCCAAGAAACAACAGCACCTGGGGTGCACCGCCTGGCTCCCGCAACCAGCGCCAGCCGCCTACCACCTGGCCGTCATCACGGCTCCATTGGGCTGCTGGGAACTTGGCGGATCCCACGGCGCCGGCGGGGCTTTGTAGGGATGGAGTGCCATCCACCATCCCCTGGCCAATTAAGGCGGGGCGAAGGCCTTGTAGCAGGGCTGCCCACTGACGCTGGTTTGAACCCACCGCAAGCCGCAACTCCAATCCCGCCTGGAATGGGCCCTTTGGCAAGCGGTTAAGTCGCAGGAGGAAGGGCGTTTGGCGAATCAAGGCCAACTGGGGCTGGGCAATGCCATACCGGGCGGCCAAGGGATCCCGAATCAATTGACGGGAGAGCAAACCCTCCAGGAGGGGATCCAGTTCTGATCCCCGCAGTTCCAGCAGAACGCTGGGCCCAAGGGGGGCCAATGGCGGTTCGGTCTCGCCGGCTTGGGCCCCACCCAAATAACCCTGGGTCGCGGAAGCCTCTCCTGAGAGAAGCAAGGATTCTCCCCGCAAGCGAAGGCTGAGACAACCTTGCTGAACATGCTGGAGTAGCGGCGCCACCGGCCCCACCAGGGCTCCTAGGCCCGCGGGGCTCCAGTAGACCGCCTGTTCCTGCTCAAGCCGTTGGCGGCACCGTTGGAGCAGGCCCTGGCCTTGGCGTTGCTTGAGCTGCAGTTCGTCGCGCAGCAAGCGCTGGGAGAGGGGGTCTGGGGCAACGACCAGCAGGTCATCAACCCGGAGGCTGTTGGGGGGGAGGGCCTGGCGGTACGGCTCAGGCAATGAGGCCCACGGGAAGGCGAGATAGGCAGCACCATCTCCATGCTCGGCCCAAAATTGCCACCAGAGGTGTTGGCGATTCCAAACTTGGTCGGCCAGGGAGGGGCCAAGCCGTTGTTGCCACAGGGGAGGAGCACCAAGGCGGCCCTGGGAGGGGAAACTCTGGATCAGCGCGACCTGGCTGAGCAATCGCTCAAGCCCCTGGGCCCTGGGCCTGGGAATGAGTAACAGCACAATTGCTGGCAGAAGAACCAGGACTGCAACCGAGCCCGCCGTGGCCCTCAGCTCAAGGAATTGCCAAGCCCGCTTGGTACGAGCCATGGATTGGGAGGTCAAGAACGCCTCGGCTTGGTAGCCGAATGTCGACGGCGACGGTCGCGCCACTCCACGGTGGAGAGGTAGACCACCCCGCCGCTCACGAAGACCAGCAACAGGGCTGCCAGGCCCGCAAGCAGCTGGGAATTGGAGAAAGGGAATTCAGCCAAAACAGTTCAACAAGACGGTTTGGCCTAGGTCGATCAGAACTTGATGCTGTTATCGCCGTGGCGGCCCCAGACAACCATGGCGATCGAAAAAGTGAAGAGGGCGGCCAGGGATGCCCAACCGGCGGTGATCAGCATGGATCGCAGTTCAGTTGCTGATTGCACTTTACCTAGTGTGGTGGCTGCCCGTTACCTCCCCAGCGTTGACCAGTTCATCGCCCAGTTCCTCCCCGACCGCCGTTCAGGAGCGCCAAGGCGTTCGTCAGACCTACCCCAATTTCAAAGTCGTTGTGCTCAACGACGACGTGAACACCTTCCAACATGTGGTGGAGTGCCTGGTTCGTTTTATTCCAGGGATGCAAGCTGATCAGGCCTGGGACTTGGCCCACCAGATCGATTCCGAGGGTTCAGCGGTGGTGTGGTGTGGTCCCCAGGAACAGGCCGAGCTTTACCACCAGCAGTTAGGGGCCGAGGGCCTCACCATGGCCCCCCTCGAACCCGCCTAGGAGAACCCCATGGGACGGGTGGTGATCACCCACAGCACCTACATCGAAGGATTGATCCCCTTGCTCAAGCGTCTGGCCCAGGTGCCTGGCATCGACACGGTGACACCGGCGGTGATCTGCAGGGTGAAGGGACGAAGTCCGCTGTTGCGGCTGAGGGTGTCAGCCCCGATCACCGGCGGACACAAGCTGGTGGCCCGGCTGGGAACGAGCGCCCAAGAGGTGTTTGTGGTGACCGCGATGGACAGAGAAGAGCTGCAGGAACGGCTTGATCAGTTGGCCCCATCAGGCCAATGAGAGCGCTCGTTCGTATACGGCCGGGGCATGAAACAAGGCATAGGCGCCGCCATCGCGAAACCAGGCCTGCTCCGCCAGGGTGACCCCATCGGGGGGCCCACCCCAGCGCTCGCTGAGATAGGCGAGGTAATCCTCGGCGTTGGTTTGGGGGGCCTGCCAATGCACAACCGCAAATTGTTTGGCCCGAACCCGCAAGACCCCTGCAGCGGATTCCTGGATTTCTTCGCTGACAAGGAAGGTGCGAAACCGCCCCAAGGGGATCTCGCCTTCGCTGGCGGTGGTTTCAAGGGGGTACTTGTTCAGATATAAGGCCCTTGCC
>Ga0310335_100047_pt1 | contig 32507 bp, 32 predicted proteins | sample LakMicMISRFREDD7_FD_195549 | JGI IMG/M metagenome (GOLD analysis project Ga0310335, IMG submission 195549) | Enriched freshwater cyanobacterial communities from Lake Michigan, Michigan, United States - MI23.SRF.RED.D7 (v2) (version 2) | ecosystem: Environmental > Aquatic > Freshwater > Lake... | reverse complement strand
GCCGCTCACGAGGCCCGCCGCCTCCACCCCCAGCCCCTGCAACACCGCCTGGGCGGTGGTGGTGCCCCCGGGGACACACTCAGCCACCAGCAACGGCGCACCCTCGGCCGCCAGGCGCTCCCCCCAGCGGCGGCCCAGGCGCAGCAAGCGCTGCACGCGCTCCGGTTCCATCGCCGCACCGCCGCTGAGACAACGGGCCGGCGCCTGACCCAGGCTGAGGTGCGGCACCGCCGGCGCCAGCGGGACCCCCAGGTCGATCACCAGGGGTTCGAGGCCCAGGGCCTGCACCACCACATGGGCGATCAGCGCCGGACTCACCCCCGCCGGCAGCGGCGGCAGGGCATGGGGCCGGGGCTGGCTGGGGCCCAGCAGCAGCAGTTCCGCGTCGGCGGCGGCCGTGCGCTGCCGGGCAGCGGGCGTGGCTCCGGCAGCAGAAATCCCTGGCACCGCGGCGGTGTCCGTGCCGGCCAGCAACAACAACAGCCGTGGCAGGCGCGGGGGGGAGGCCGCCCATCCCTCCTGCAGCCGGGCACACCAGCGATCCGCCTGGGCGGGATCGCCACTGAGCCGCCGCAGACTCAAAGCGGATCGAGGGCCAGCAGCGGCCGCAGCACCGCCGGGGGAGCACTGATTGGGCTCTGCAGGCGGGGAAAGATCCAGAGGGCCACGGCGTGCAGGGCCAGCACGTAGATGAGGTTCTGCAGCAGCACCAGCCCCACGGCCATCGCCTGCACCTGCAGGAGATCGGGCCCCCCGGCCAGCTGCAGCAGCCCCGCCAACCGCTCCAGCACCTGCGCGGCGGCGGTGGTGATCACCACCCAGAGGTTTTCGCCCAGGAGCACCGAGAGCACCGCCACCCGCACCAGGAACCCGGCGGCTCCGATCACCAGGCCGATGCTCCAGCTGCACCACCAGCTCAGCCGCCGGCGCCAGCACCACCCCAGCCACAGGGCCAGCAGGCCATAGGGGAACAGCACCAAAGGCCCGCGGATGGGGCCCATCAGCGCCACCAGCAGCAGAGCCGTCACCGTGACCCCCTCCACGGCACAGCGCCCGTTGTGGCGCAACTGCAGCAGGGCCAGGGGCAGGGGCAGCGCCAGGCGGAACAGGGCGCCACCGACGGGCAGGTAATAGAGACCCACCCACAGCAGGGCTGTGGCCGCCGCCAGATAGGCCGTGTCCATGAGCTGGCGGGCCTGCCGGCGGGAGAGGGTCATCGCGGCGGTGGCGCCGCGCTGCGCTGCGGCGTGCCGTAACCCTCACCGCCCGGCTTGACGCGCTCGATCGTCTCCACCTCGAAGCTCACGCCGGCGGCCCGCAGGGCTTCCGTGACGCGCTCCGCCGGAGCGGCGGGGTCGGCGGCCGGCAGCTTGATGGTGACCCGGTAGGGGGCCGGGGTGGCCGCTGGAACGGGCCGGCTTGGCCGCGGGGGAAGGGCTGTCGCCGGCTTGCCGGCCTCCGGGGCCGCGGGCTTGGGCTTGGCCGCATCGGCAGAGCCGGGCTTGCCCGGGCTAGCCGCCGGTGCCGCCGGCCGCGCGGCGGGGGGCGCCGCCGGAGGGGAGGAAAAGCTGCGGGAGAGCTGATCGCCGAAGGGGGTGCCGCTGCAACCGGCCAGGGCCACCAGGGGCAGCAGGGGCAGCAGCCGGCGCATCAGCTGTCGGCGGCGCGGATGATGCGCACGGCACTGGCCCGCAGCCGGCCGGTTTTGGTGGTGGCGGGGGCTTTTTTCGCCGCGGCCTTGGGGGCCGCAGCCTTGGGGGCGGCTTTGGTACCAGCCGCTTTGGTGCTGCGGGAGGCGGCCGGTTTGCGGCCCTTGGTTGTGCCGCTGGCGGCCTTGGCGGCCAGCAGTTCCACCGCCTGCTCCAGGCTGATCGTGTCGGCCGTGACCCCCTCGGGCAGGGAGGCGTTGACCTTCCCCTGTTTCACGTAGAGGCCATAGGGGCCATCGAACAACTGGATCGCCTCATCGGCCCCCTCCGGTGTGCCCAGATCCTTGAGGGCCGTGCGGCCGCCGCGGCCCCGCTTGGGCTGCGCCAGCAGCTCCACCGCCCGGCTCAGGCCCACCATCAACACGTCGTCCTCGGCCTTGAGGGAGCGGTAATCCTTCTCCCCCTTGCCCTTGTGGTGCACCACATAGGGGCCGAACCGCCCCAGGCCCGCTTCGACCTTGCCGCCGTCGGGGTGCTCCCCCAGGTTCCGGGGCAGGCGCAGCAGCCCGAGGGCATCCTCCAGGCTCAACTCCTCAGGCTTCACCCCCTTCGGCAGGGAGGCGCGCTTGGGCTTGGGGTTGTCATCACTCACCTGGCCGCGCTGCACATAGGGGCCGTACTGGCCGAACAGCAGGTAGACCAGCTCGCCGGTCTCGGGGTCCTCCCCAAGGGATTCGGGGCCGTCGGCCTTTTGCTTGAGGATCAACTCGGCCCGATCCGCATCCAGATCGGCGGGGGTGATCTCCTGGGGCAGGGTGGCCTTGAGCAACTCCTCGCTGCCGTCGTCCGCCACACGCTTGGTCTCCAGGTAGGCCCCGAAGCGGCCGATCCGCACCACGCAAGGCAGGCCCTCCAGCTCGATGGTGCGGGAGGCGCCGGGGTCGATGTCCCCCTCCCGTTGTGCCACCTGGGTCTCGAGGCCGTTGTCGCCCTTGAAGAAGGCCTCCAGGTAGGGAAGCCATTGCTCCTTGCCGGTGGAGATCTCGTCGAGGCTGTTCTCCATGCGGGCCGTGAAGCCCGTGTCCACCAGATCGGGGAAGTGCTCCTCCAGCAGGGCGGTTACGGCGAAGGCCGTGAAGCTGGGGGTGAGGGCGTTGTTCTGAAGCGTGGCGTACCCGCGGTCGACAATCGTGCCGATGATCGAGGCGTAAGTGGAGGGGCGGCCGATGCCCTCCTTCTCCAGCATCTTCACCAGGGCGGCCTCGCTGTAGCGGGCGGGCGGCTGGGTCTGGTGGCCGAGGGCTTCCACCTCCCGGCAGGCCGGTTGATCGCCGCCCTTGAGGGCCGGCAGCAACACCTCTTGGCCCTCCAGGGCGGCATCGGGATCGTCGCTGCCCTCCACGTAGGCGCGGAAGAAACCGGGGAAATCGATGCGCTTGCCACTGGAGCGGAACTGGGCCGGGCCGAGGCTGCCGCCATCCACCTCGAGATCAACGCTGAGCATCGTGAGCTTGGCGTCGGCCATCTGGGAGGCCACGGTGCGCTTCCAGATCAGTTCGTAGAGGGCCAGGTCGCGGCCGTCGAGGCCGGTGGCTCCGGGGTCGCGGAAGCTCTCACCGGCGGGGCGGATCGCCTCATGGGCCTCCTGGGCATTGCGGGCCTTGGTGGAGAACTGCCGCGGGGCCGGGCTCAGGTACTCCTGGCCGTACTTGGCCTGCACGCAGCTGCGGGCGGCATTGATGGCCTGGTCGCTGAGGTGCACCGAGTCGGTGCGCATGTAGGTGATGAAGCCGCGCTCATACAGCCCCTGAGCCGTGCGCATGGTTTCGCGGGCCGAAAGGCGCAACTTGCGGTTGGCCTCCTGCTGCAGGGTGCTGGTGGTGAAGGGGGCCACTGGCTTGCGCACACTGGGCTTCTCCTCCACCGCCGCCACGCGCCAGGGGGCCGCCAGCACAGCCTCCCGCAGGCTGCGGGCCTCCGCTTCGCTGAGCAGCCGCACCTTGCTGCCGGCCTTGAGGGCACCGGTGCTCTCGTCGAAATCGGAGCCGCCGGCAATGCGCTCGCCCTTCAGCTGGGTGAGCTTGGCCTCGAAGGCGCCGCCGCCCTGGTGGAGCAGGGCCTTGAGATCCCAGTAACTGCCGCTCCGGAAGGCCCGACGGGCCCGCTCCCGCTGCACCAGCAGCCGCACCGCCACCGACTGCACCCGGCCGGCGGAGAGGCCCCAGGCCACCTTCTTCCACAGCAGCGGCGACAGGGTGTAACCCACCAGGCGATCCAGGATCCGCCGCGTCTCCTGGGCGTGCACCAGCTCCATGTCGAGCTCGCGGGTCTGCTCCAGGGCCCTGCCGATGGCCTCCTTGGTGATCTCGTGGAACACCATGCGCTTCACGGGCACCTTTGGCTGCAGCAGCTGCAGCAGGTGCCAACTGATCGATTCCCCTTCCCGGTCTTCGTCCGTGGCCAGCAGCAGGCGATCGGCCCCCTTGAGGGCATCCTTCAGATCCTTCACCACCTTCTTCTTGTCCTTCGGCACCACGTAGAGGGGCTCGAAGTCGTTGGTGGTGTTGACGCCGAGGTTGGCCCACTTCTCTCCCTTGTGAGCCGCAGGGATCTCGCTGGCGTTGTTGGGCAAATCGCGCACGTGCCCCATCGAGGCCTCCACACGGAAGTCCTTCGGAAGGAACCCGCGGATGGTGCGAGCCTTGGTGGGGCTCTCGACGATGACGAGGGTGTGCGCCACAGGCAGGCGGAAAACCGCTTCCCTCTTTATCGCACCGGCGGTCAACCCCCGGCCGCAACGCCCAAATCCTGGGGGCAACGCGGCTACAGTCCGAGCCATCGGGTGACACTGTCCAGCTGTGCTCTCTCTTCTGGCCGCTGCCGATCTCGGCAACGCTGCCGCACCAGCGGTGAGTGCCATCACCTCCCTCCAGCTCAATGCCGGGGCCATCGCACCTGAGGGGGCGGTGCTACTGGCGATGCTGGCCTGCCTGCTGGTGGATCTGGCCGGGGAACGGGCCGCGGCCCGCTGGGTGCCGGTGTTCTCCTATCTGGGCCTTGGATCGGCCCTGGGGCTGCTGGCCCTGCAATGGAATGCGGCGCCTCTGGAGCCCTCATTCCTGGGGTCCTTCCTGGCGGACAACCTCGCCATCGCCTTCCGGTCTGTGGTGGCCGCCTCCACCCTGCTGTCGCTGCTGATCAGCTGGCGCTATGTGGAGCGGGCCGGCACCCCTGTCGGCGAATACGCCTCGATCCTGCTGGCCGCCACCCTGGGGGCGATGCTGCTCTGCGGCTCCACCGACCTGGTGAGCATCTTCGTGTCGCTGGAAACCCTCTCGGTGGCCAGCTACCTGCTGTCGGGCTACATGAAGCGCGACGCCCGCAGTTCCGAGGCAGCTCTGAAGTATCTGCTGGTGGGGTCCGCCGCCGCCGCCGTGTTCCTCTACGGCGCCTCCCTGCTCTATGGCCTCACCGGCGGCAGCACCAGCCTCGATGCGGTGGCCCTGGCCCTGCAGACCAGTGCGTCGCCGGTGGCAGCCCTAGCGCTGGTGTTCGTACTGGCCACGGTGGCCTTCAAGATCGCGGCCGTGCCCTTTCACCAATGGACGCCGGACGTCTATGAGGGCTCGCCCACCCCTGTGGTGGCCTTCCTGTCCGTGGGGTCCAAGGCGGCTGGCTTTGCCCTCGCCCTGCGCATCCTGGTGGGCTGCTTTGAACCCTTCGAGGCCCAGTGGAAGCTGCTGTTCACCGTGCTGGCCATCCTGAGCATGGTGCTGGGCAACGTGGTGGCCCTAGCCCAAACCTCCATGAAGCGGATGTTGGCCTACAGCTCCATCGGCCAGGCCGGCTTCGTGATGATCGGCCTGGTGTGCGGCACCGAAGACGGCTACGCGGCCATGGTGCTCTACATGGCGGCCTACCTGTTCATGAACCTGGGGGCCTTCGCCTGCATCATTCTCTTCTCGCTGCGCACCGGCAGTGATCGCATCTCCGACTACGCCGGCCTGTATCAGAAGGATCCCCTGATCACCCTGGGCCTGAGCCTCTGCCTGCTCTCCCTGGGGGGCATCCCGCCCATGCTGGGCTTCTTCGGCAAGATCTATCTCTTTTTCGCCGGTTGGGCCGATCACCAATACCTGCTGGTGGTGGTGGGTCTGCTCACCTCGGTGGTGTCGATCTACTACTACATCTCGGTGATCAAGATGATGGTGGTGAAGGAGCCGCAAGAGGCCTCGGATGTGGTCAAGGCGTACCCCGATCTGAACTGGAGCGTGGCGGGCCTGCAGCCCCTGCGCGCCGCTCTGGTCACCTGCGTGGTGGTCACCGCCGTGGGCGGCATCCTCTCCAACCCGCTGTTCGGCTGGGCCAATGGGGCCGTCGCCGGCACCCCAATGCTGCAGAAGGCCCTGGCGGCCAGCGGGCTGCCCATCGGCTGATGGCCGACTCCGGGGTTCTTGTCGCGGAACTGGAGCACGTACGCAAGGTGTACGGCGAGGGGGACACCGCCGTCACCGCCCTGGACGACCTCTGCCTGAACGTCAACCGCGGTGAGTACCTGGCGGTGATGGGCACCTCCGGCTCCGGCAAGAGCACGGCCATGAACATCCTGGGCTGCCTGGATCGCCCCAGCAGCGGCAGCTACCGGCTCAACGGCACCGCCGTGGAGCGCCTCAACGACGACCAGCTGGCGGACCTGCGCAACCGTGAACTGGGGTTCGTGTTCCAGCAGTTTCATCTGCTCCAGGAACTCACCGCCCTGGACAACGTGATGCTGCCGATGGTCTATGCCGGGGTGCCGTTGGAGCAGCGGCAGCAACAGGGCATGGCAGCCCTGGAGCGGGTGGGGCTGGGGACGCGCCTGCACAACAAACCCAACCAGCTCTCCGGCGGCCAACAACAGCGGGTGGCGGTGGCCCGGGCGATCATCAACCAACCCCATCTGCTGCTGGCGGATGAACCCACCGGCGCCCTCGACTCCCGCACCACCGCCGAGGTGCTCGACCTGTTCGATGAACTGCATCAGCAGCAGGGGATGACGATCCTGCTGGTGACCCACGAACACGACGTGGCCGCCCGGGCGGAGCGGATCGTGCATTTCCACGACGGCCGGCTGGTGGAAAGCGGCGCCGGCTCCCAGCTCTAACCGCGCGGCGCGGCAGGGCGCTCCAGGCTGGCCAGCAGCTGGCCCATCAACAGGGCAATGGCATCGCCCCCCTGCAGCCCCGAGCCGGCATCGAACTCGCCAGGGTCCACCGCCACCCAGCCCCCGGCGGCCGGCTGGCGCAGCTCAAAGTGCAGGTGGGGCCCTGTGCTCAACCCGGTGCTGCCCACCCGACCGATCACCTCCCCCTGGCGCACCCAATCCCCCGTGCGCACAAACAACTCCGACAGGTGCCCATAGAGGCTGCGACGCCGGGGGCGCTGGTGCTCCACCTCCACCGCCAGCCCGTAGCCCCCCGCCAGGCCACTGCTCACGACGCGGCCGGAGAGGGCCGCCACCACGGGGGTGCCCTCCGGAGCCGCCAGGTCTTCGCCGGCGTGCAGGCGCCAGGCGCCCAGCAGGGGATGCAGGCGCCAGCCGAAGCCACTGGTGTTGATGGCGCTGCCGATCACCGGCAGCAGCAGGCTGCGGTTGCCATTGCCCAGCACCGGCGCCGGCCGCGGAGTGACGCGGAACACGCTGGCCAGGTTGAAGGTGCCGCCGGGGCCCGCCAGCAGGGCCGACACCGGCACGGTGATCGGGGGCAAGGGCTGTCCATCGGCGCCAATCCGGCCGGTGCCCCAGGGATCGCCACCGGGGAGACGGCGGCCCCAGCGCACAGCAATGCCCGTGTGGCACTCGCGGGGGGACAGGGCCCCACCGCGGCAGGCCCGCTGGAAAGCCCCCACATCCAGTGGCGCCAGGCCCCGCCCGCCGCGCAGCAAGCTGCGCTCATCGGGGGTCACCACCCCCTGTCGCACCAACTCATCGAGGGATTGATCAAAGCGTTTCGGGGGCTTCAACTCCCCCAGGCGCTGGGGATCGGGTCTCAGCGGAGGCTGGGAGGCGGGCAGGGGCGGCGGCTGCACTGGAGCCGACTCGGGAGGCGCTGCGGTGTCGAGCCCCGCCCAGGCGATGCCGCCCCCCAACAGGGCCGGCAGGGCCATCCAGGGGTGCCAGCAGCGGCAACGGGGCACCGGTGCGTCCCAAACATGGCGCAACTTTAGAAATGCCGCTGCAGGGTCACCAGCTCGCCGCCGCAGTCGAGCCGAAGCCCCCCATCGGCCGCCAGCCCCTGCACCCGGCAGCGACGCCCCTGATGCTCCACCCAATCGGGGATCCAGAGGCGCTGTTCCGCCTGGCGCCGCACCAGCTCAGGCTGATCGGCCGCCGCCACGGCCCACTCGAGCCCCCGCAGGACCCTGGCGGCCAGTCGATCGGGCCGGGCCTGGGGATGGCGACGGCGGCCCAGGGCCTCCCCCAGGCTGATGGCGCCGGCGGGCACCCGGTTCCAACCGTTGAGGCCCACACCCACCTGGGCAAGGCGCACCCGCCCCCCGCGCCAGCGCAGCCGCGGCAGCAGCCCCGCCAGCTTGCGGCCCTCCACCATCAGATCATTGGGCCACTTGATGTGGGTCTGCAGCCCCAGGGCCTCGAGCTGCAGCGCCAGCCCCAGGGCGGTGGCCAGACTGAAGGCCGCCGCCGCCTGCTCCGGCCAGGGCAGGGCCGCACTCAGCCACACCCCACCCCAAGGCGACTGCCAGGACCGCCCCTGCTGGCCATGGCCGAACCGTTGCTGATCAGCGATCAGCGCCAGCGGCGGCGCTGCCACCGCCAGCCAGGGCTCCAGCTCCGCCTCGGTGCTGCCGCACACCCGCAGCCGGCGCAGCCGCCAAGGCAGGGGATGCTCCCCCGGAAGACGCAGCAGGGCCCGGCTCAGGGGGGCCGAGCCACCCCATGCCGCGCCGCTCAAAGCCCCGCCAGCCACTGCCCCACGCGCCCGGCCGCCTGCTCCAGCTCCTCGATGGGGTGCACCAGGGCCAGCCGCACATGGCCTTCGCCCCCCTCACCAAAACCATTGCCGGGGGTCAGGCACACGCCGGTGGCCTCCAGGAGACGGGCGCAGAAGCCTTCAGCATCGAGGCCAGCGGCCCGGGCCGCCGGCGGCAGCTCCAGCCACAGATACAGGGCCATCGAGGGGATCCGCACCGGCCAACCCGCCGCCATCAGGGCCGATGCCATGCGGTCGCGGCGCTCCCGGTAGATGGGCCGCAGCCGCTCGGGCCACTCCGGGGCCTGCTCCAGGGCGGCGATGGCCCCGGCCTGCAGGGCCAGGGATTGGTTGAAATCCACCACCCCCTTGAGCTGGCGCAGGGCGGTGATCAGCGGTTCGGCGCCGATGGCGAAGGCGAGCCGGTACCCCCCCAGGCACCAGCCCTTGGAGAACGAAAAGAATTCCAGACCGCACTGACGCCAGTGGGGGCTGCGCAGCAGCGCCGGCGCCTCGCCATCGAGGGCCAGATCCACATAGGGGTTGTCGTGGGCGAACACCAGTCCGTGGCGGACAGCCCGCTCCGCCGCAGCATCCACCCAGGCCTGTTGGCCCGTAGTGGCGGTGGGGTTGTGGGGGAACCCCAGCACCATCAACTTGAGGGAATCCCACTGGCTGGCGCTCAGCTGATCGAAATCCGGCGCAAAGCCCCGGGCGGCCTTCAGGGGCAACAGGTGAGGCTGGGCCGAAGCCAGCTGCAGGCCGCCGCGGTGGGAGGGGTAGTAGGGGTCGAGCAACAGGGCCCGATCGCCGGGATTGAGCACCGCCAGGGGCAGATGGGCCGTGCCCTCCTGGGAGCCCACCAGCAGCAGCACCTCCCGGTCGGGATCCACCGTGACGTCAAAGCGCCGCTGGGCCCAGGCGGCCACGGCCTCCCGGAAGGGGCGGGTGGCGCCATGCAGGCAATAGGCCGCACTCTGGGGTTGGCCGAGCTGGCGGCGGATGGCCTCCATCGCCACCGCAGGGGGCTGCAGATCGGTGGACCCCAGGGAGAGGTCGAGCAGCGGGGGAAGACCGGTGCCGGCCGCAGCCGCGGCATAGGCCTGTTTGCGCGCATCGTTGCGGGCGAAGACGCCACTGCCCAGGCCCCGAACCCGTTCGGAAATCCGGGCGTCCACGCCCCCCTCAGCGGCGGGCAAGGGGCTCAGAGGTGGGCATCCAGAAACGCCTGCAGCTGGGGCTTGGCCATGGCGCCCTCGTGGCGCGCCAGCTCCTGGCCATCCTTAAACACAATCAAGGTGGGCAGGCCCTGGATCTGAAGCTGGTCGCGAACGGCGGGATTGGGGTCAGCCTCCAATTTGCCCACCGCCAGGCGGCCGGCGTACGCCGTGGCAGCCCAGTTCATCATTGGGGCCATCAGCCGGCAGGGGCCGCACCACTCGGCCCACACATCCACCAGCACGGGCGTGGAGGCATCGAGCACCTCGGCCTGGAAGTTGGCATCGGTCAGGTGCAGCACGGACACGGCGGCGGGCAGCAAGGGTGGTTGGGTTGAAAGCGATTGTATGGATGATCGCCGGGCTCAGAGCTTGTCGATCGAGCGCTTGAGCTGCTCCAGTTCGGCATCGACCTCGGGCTGTTGCACCTCCACCCTCACTGGCTCCACGGCGGCGCCGGCGGCGGGCAGGGCAGCGGTGGGCGCGGCACCGGAGAGCTTGCCCTTGAGGGCCTCCAGTTCGGCATCCACCTCCGGTGCCCCCTCCAGGGCGGCGAACTGGCTCTCCAGATCCGCACCGGCCAGCTCGGCAGCCGCCTGGCTGCGGGCCTCCAGGGCCTGCACCTTCTCCTCCATCTGCTCGAAGGCGGCCATGGCGGAGTTGGTGCCCAGGCTGCCCACGGCGCTCTGCAGCTGCTCCTGGGCCTGGGCCGCCTGGGCCCTGGCCTTGAGCATGTCTTTCTTGGTTTTCGCCTCGGCGATCTTGCTTTCCAGCTGCACCAGGCTGCGCTTGAGCTGCTCCACCTGGCCCGCCTGGCTCTGCAGCTGGCCGTTCAGAGCGGTGGCGGTCTCCTGGCAGGTTTTGCGCCGGCCCAGGGCCTCACGGGCCAGGTCTTCCTCCCCTTTCTTGAGGGCGAGTTCGGCCCGCTCGTACCAGGTGGCGGACTGGGTCTCGGCCTGTTCCGCCTGGTTCTGAATCCGTTTCTGGCTGGCAATGGCGGCGGCCACGGCCTGGCGCAGCTTCACCAGGTCGGCCTGCATGTCGGCCACCGACTGATCCAGGATCTTGACGGGGTCCTCCGCCATGTTCAGCGCCGCGTTGGCATTGGCGCGCACCAGGCGGCTCAGCCGATCAAAAAAGCCCATGGATCAGGGGTTGGGGCAGGCGCTGAGACTAACCAGTTCAACCCCAATCGGTGCAGCGGGATCGCCGCACCTCCCCTAGGGTCGAGCCATGGCCATCGCCCCCCCCAACCGCAGCCGCCGGCAGGGAAACGTGAGCCTGCTGTTGCCGCCGCCACGGGCGCCGCTGCAGGGGCTGGGCAGCTGCCTGGATGCGATGCAGCGGCAATGGGATGGGGATGCGGGGCTGGCGGCCCTCTGGCAAGCCTGGCCGCGCCTGGCGGGCCCGCAGCTGGCCCCCCATTGCCGTCCGCTGCGGCTGCAGGGGGGACGGCTGGTGGTGGGGGCCAGCCAGCCGCAATGGCTGCAGGCCCTGCGCTTCAACAAGCACCAGCTGCTGGGGGCCCTGCGGGCCTCGGGCTTCAGCGTCAAAGACCTGGTGCTCCAGCAGCACGACCCCACTCCGCTGCCGCGGGCGGGCACGGCGGTGGAGGCCGAGGTGTGGCAAGGCCACCCCAGCCGCATCGATGTGTTCGGCCTGGCCCAGTGCGGCCGCTGCCAGCGCCCCTCCCCCGCCGGGGAATTGCAGCGCTGGGGGCACTGCAGCTTCTGTCAGCGCGAACGCATGGCGGATGCGGCGGCCCCGGGCGAGCCCAACGCGGCTCAGTAACGCTCCGGCCGGGGCCGCTGCCAATCCGGCCCGGGCAGGCCGCGGCTCTGCAGGTCTTCCACCCAGCCCTGCAGAGCGCTGCGCTGCACGCGCCAGAGCTGATACAGCCCATCGGCAGCTAGGGGCTGATGGGCCAACCCAGCCCAATGGGGCAGCTGAGCCGTGCGCTGGTCAATCACCAGCAGCAGCGTGGCCCCAGCCGCCACGGGGCTGGGGCGCTGACCGCGGCGATGCTCCCGCAGCAGCCGATCCGCCAGGTTGGCGGGGCCGCTGGGCTGCACCCCTTCGTAGATCACCACCTGATCGGTGTAGTAGTGCAGGGAGGGCTTGAGGATCCCCACCATCGCCAGGGGTTCCGCCTGGGCCCGCCGCTCCATCACCGCGGCCGCGATGCGTCGCACCGGCTGTTGGCGCAGGCGATCCCCCAGGCCGATCAACGGCACCAGGGAGGTGGTGACAAACAGCCCCATGGCCAGTTGCTGGGCCAGCATCCAGAGCTGCCCCCAGGGCCGCGGCGCCCACCACAGCACCAGCCCGGCCAGCAGGGCCAGGCCAAAACAGAGACCAGCCCGCAGCACCCCCCCAGAGGCAATCATCTCGGCCGGCAGGGTGGGCAGTTCCGGCTCCACGATCAGGGGAATCCAGCGGCCGGAGAGCAGCAGGCCGGCGCTGAGCAGGGCCACCAGCACCAGGGTGGCCAGCCGCCACCAACGGCCGCCCCGGGCCGGTGGCACCGCCAGCAGATCCTGGGCCGCCAGGGCGATCAGCACCCCGGCGGCGGGGGTGGCGGGAATCCAATAGCTGGGCAGCTTGGTGGCCGCCAGGGTGAAAAACAGCAGCACCGCCAGCAGCCAGCAGGCGGCAAAACGCCCGAGCGACTCGCGGGGCGCTGTGCCAGCGCCCGGGGGCCAGCGCAGATGGCGCCAGAGCCCCGCCACCAACAGGGGGGAAAACGGCAGTGAGGCCACCACCAGCACCGGCAGGAAAAACCACCAGGGCTGCAGGTGGTTGTTCACCACGCCGCTGAAGCGCTGCAGGTTGTGGTAGCCGAAAAAACTGTCAAAGAAGGGGCGGCCCTCCACCAGCAGCTCCAGCCCGTACCAGGGCAGGGCCACCGCGGCGGTCAGCACCAGGCCGGCCCGCGGCCGCAGCCGCTCCAGCAGGCCGCGGCCATCCCGTTGCAACGCGCCGAACAGCAGCAGGGTGAGGGCCGCCAGCACCACCGCCACCGGCCCCTTGGCCAGCACCGCCAGCCCGAGCACCAGCCAACCCGGCCACCAGGCCCGGGCACCGGCATACCGCCACCAGAACAGCAACAGCGCCGCCCCCAGCAGGGCGCTGAACAGGGCATCGCTCACGGCCATGCGGCTCCAGAGCAGCACCAGGGGCGACAGCGCAAAGGCGAGGGCAGCACTGGCGGCGGTGAGGGCCCGCAGGCCAGGGGACACCAACGCCCCGGCGGCGGCCGGTTGCGGCCACCGCAACAGGGTGGCCGTGATCAGCAGCATCATCCCGACGCTGCTCAGGGCCGACGGCAGGTTGGCGGCCCAGGTGCCCAAGGGGTTCCAGCGCTCCTGGGCCGGCAGGGCGTAGCCCAAGCCCATCAGCCAGTACACCAGGGGGGGCTTGTCGTACCGCGGTAAACCGTTGACCCGCGGAGTCAGCCAGTCGCCGGTGCGGGCCATAGCCCGGGCGGAGGCGGCGAACAACGGCGGCGTTTCATCCACCAGGCCGGTGCTGCCGACCCGCCACACAAACAGGGCCAGGCCCGCCACCAGCACCGCCGCCAGCACCAGCCAGGGGCGGCACAGCGCCACCGGGCTTTCGGCACTCGCGGTGCTGCGATCGGTCACAGGGGGAAGCGTGCGGCGCTGACCCTATCGCCACGCATCCCAGGGAGCTCAGTCAGGACAGCCACCCATCAGCACGCCTGTAGAGCCGCGTTGCAGCCCCCAGGGCGCCTCAGAGGGGGGCCCTGGGCTGAGGCGACCACCAGCCGCTTCAGGGCCTCCCCTCCACCGGCACTGGCTCAGCGGCGGGATGCCAGATCGACATGCGGCGATTGATCAGCACCACGCTCACCAGGGCCAGGGCCGCCCCCAACCACTGCAGCGGCCTTAGCTGCTCCCCCAGCAACACCACCCCGCACAGCAGCGCAAACACCGGGGTGAGAAACGTGAGGGCAGTGAAACTGGTGAGCTCCCCTTGGTTGGCGAACCAGAAAAACAGGCCATAGGCCAGGGCGCTGCCCAGCAGGGCCGCATAGGCCATCAGGCCCCAGGCGGCCGCATCCCAGTGGGGCCAGAACGGGGCAGCCTCAGGGCTGAGCAACGGCCCCAGGGCCGAGGCCAGCAGCAGCGGCAGCGCCCCCAACAGCATGTGCCAACCGGTCACCGCCACCGGATCACTGTGGCGGCAGGCATAACGGCTGATCACCGTGCCCACCGCCATGGCCAGGGCGGCGGCCAACATCCACAGCTCTCCGTGGCTCCAGGCACGCTCCCCCAGGGCCTCGGGCCCCATCAGCCACCACTGGCGCAGCACCGCCGCCGGCAAGCCCAGACACAGGATCCCCAGCAGCCCGAGCAGCAGCCCCAGCCAACCCACCGGGTTGATCGCCTCGCCGAACAGGCTGCGGGCCAGCAGGGCCACCAGCAGCGGCTGGGAGTCGATCAGCACCGATCCGAGGCCGGCCCCCGTGCCCCCCAGTCCGCGGGCCAACAGGCCCTGGAAGGCGGTGGCATCCACCAGGGCGAACAGCAACAGCCAGCCCCAATCGCGGCGGTCCACCGCCATGCCCCCACGCCAGATCTGGGCCGCCAGCAACAACACTCCGCCCGCCGGCAGCAACCGCAGCCAGGCCAGGGTGAGGGGGCCAGCCCCCTCCAGCAGCGGCTTCATCGCCGCCATGGCCGTGCCCCAAAGGGCAAAGGGCAACAGCATCAACAGCCAGCGCAGCATCACCGGCTTCAGCCGCCCACGGGCTCCTTTTTAAGATCCAGCCACTGCACACCGCCGCAATGATCTGGCCCTGGCGCCGCAAGTCCCGCCGGACACTGGCGCGCATCGCCATCGAGGGCCCCATCGCTGGCGGCACCCGCACCCGCGTGGTCAAGGCCCTGCGGGAGGTGGAACAGCGCCAGTGCCCGGCCCTGCTGCTGCGCATTGACAGCCCGGGCGGCACCGTCGGTGACAGCCAGGAAATCCATGCGGCCATCGGCCGGCTGCGGGCCAAGGGCTGCCGGGTGGTGGCCAGCTTCGGCAACATCTCCGCCTCCGGGGGCGTCTACGTGGGGGTGGCCGCCGAAAAGATCGTGGCCAACGCCGGCAGCATCACCGGCTCCATCGGCGTGATCCTGCGGGGCAACAACCTGTCGCGCCTGCTGGAGCGCATCGGCATCCAGTTCGAAACCGTGAAGAGCGGGTTGTACAAGGACATCCTGTCGCCGGATCGGGCCCTGACCAGCGCTGAACGCACGCTGCTGCAGGAGCTGATCGATTCCAGTTACGGGCAGTTCGTGGCCGCGGTGGCGGAGGGCCGCCGCCTGACGGACGAGGCGGTGCGCGGTTTCGCCGACGGACGGGTGTTCAGCGGCGCCCAGGCCCTAGAGCTGGGGCTCGTGGATGCCCTCGGGGATGAGGACAGCGCCCGTCGCCTGGCCTGCGAGCTGGCGGGTCTCGATCCAGACAAGACGCGGCCGGTGGAGTTCGGCAAACCCAAGAAAGGCCTTCCGGGCCTGCTTCCAGGCCGCAGCGCCCTCGCCCAGCTCAGCGAAGCGCTGCACCTCGAGCTGGCCTGGAGCGGCCAACCCCTGTGGCTGCATCGCCCATGACCCGTGCCAACCCGCTGCGGGCCCTGCGGGGGGCCACCACCGCCAGCGCCAACACGGTGGAGGCGATCGAAGCCGCCGTCCATGAGCTGCTGGACGCCCTGGCGGAGCGCAACCAACTCAGCGGCGAGCAGTTGCTCTCGATCACCTTCTCGGTCACCGCCGACCTCGATGCCTGTTTCCCGGCCGCCATCGCCCGGCGGCGTCCGGGCTGGGGGTCGGTGGCCCTGCTGGATTGCCAGCAGATGGCCGTGGCGGGTGATCTGCCCCGCTGCATCCGCCTGCTGGCCCATGCCTGGCTGGAGCATCCCCCCCGGCATGCCTACCTGCGGGAGGCCACGCGGCTGCGGCCGGATCTGGCCACCTCAAACGACTGACGCCAAGGGGGCGGCGCCCTGCCAGCTGACCCTCCGACCACCGCCCGGGGCTGCGGGCAACGGCCGCACGAGAATCACCCTGGGGCAATGGCCCCCCTCACACACACCGACCATGTCCCTTCTTCGCAAGGCCGCCCTCGGCGCCGCCGCCACCTGCCTGGCGGGTGCGGCGGCGCTGCTGGGCCCCATGGGCAACGCCGGCCTGCCTGGGGCCCGTGCCCAGGGCACCCCCAGCATCATGGAGTTTCGCTGGGATCCCAACCGGGACTACCGCAAGCTCTATTACTTCACCACCAGCACGGTGCGGCTGCAGCGGGCCGAGTACTACTTCATTCTCAAGCCCAAGGACCGCAAGACTGCCATCCTCAAGTTGGCTCTGAGCTTCCCGAAGAATTTCGAGAGCACGATCGACCCCAAGAACGTCAAGCTCTGCACCATTGCACCGGGCAGCTTCACCAAGAAAACGCGCTGCGACCAGACCATCCCCGCGACCATCGAAGTAGCCGCCAATGGCAAAACCATTGAGGTGTTCCCCGACACCCCGGTGCCCGTCGGCAAGGCCATCGGGGTTTACATGATGGTGTTCAATCCGCGCCAGGCCGGCATGTTCCAGGTCAACGCCATGGCCCAGGCCCCCGGCGACGTGCCGGTGAGCGGCTACCTCGGCAGCTGGCTGATCCAGGTGGATGCCAGCTACTTTTGACATCGTTCGTTGAAATTTTAACAGAGTCTTTTTTGCAAACATGAAAAACAATTTTCGCCTGCTTCCGGCTCAAGCGATCTGCTCGTTGGGCCTCTTGCTATCGACTCAGTGCATACCACCAACACCTGCAATGGCCGGAACGAGTGGCTTTGACTTTCGGTGGGATACAGACAAAGATTTCAGAAAACTTTATTATTATATTTCATCCTCCAAGGCAAGCGATAACTCAACCTATTATTTAGTGCTATCGCCGAAAGATCGCAACACCTCCATCCTCAAGCTTGCCGTATCAGTACCAAAAGAATTTGACAGCGTTTTCGATCCAAAGAAAATTAAATTATGCTTTATGAGCAAAGGCAGTGTTATGACAAAAACACAATGCCAACAGATAATTCCATCAACCGTCGAAATCAGCAAAGACAATGGATCGCTCGAGGTCTTCCCGAACCAGCCAGTTCCGGTTGGTCGGACCATCGGGATCCAGATCGAGGTCACGAACCCATACAGCCCCGGTATGTACCAATTCAACGCTTTGGCTCAAGCACCTGGGGACGTACCCATCTCGGGCTACCTCGGAAGCTGGGTCATTGATATCGGCCCCAATTGAGCAAGCTTCAGACACCCTGATAGGGTGATGGATCGCCCATGACGCCGCAGCCGAGACCAGGCCATGACCAAACGCACCCTCGAAGGAACCAGCCGTAAGCGCAAGCGCGTCTCCGGTTTCCGGGTGCGCATGCGCAGCCACACCGGCCGCCGCGTGATCCGCTCGCGCCGCAAGCGCGGCCGCGCCCGTCTGGCGGTCTGATTCAGGCCCGGGCCGATCCAGGCCCCGTTTAACGCCCCCCAGCCCACTCCCGACCGCCATCCCCCATGGTGCTACCCCGGGACCAAAGGCTGCGGGGGCGTTTTGTGTTTGACCGCCTCTACCAGCGGGGTGAGCGGCTGCATGGCACCTGGATGACCCTGCGCCGGATTCCCGCCGAACCAGGCCTGCTGCGGCCTGACCGCCGCGACAGCAACCTCAACAGCAGCCGCGTGGCGGTGGTGGTGAGCAGCAAGGTGAGCAAGCGCGCCGTGCAACGCAACCGGCTGCGGCGCCTGCTGCACACCTATGTGAGCGCGGTGCTGCACCGTGCAGGGCCGCAGGCACAGGCCCAGTGGCTGCTGATTTCGCTCAAACCCGGCAGCGACAGCGCAGACCATGGCGCCCTGCTGGGAGAATGTTGTTCACTCCTCGCCAAGGCAGGGCTTCAGCCATGAGTGCAGCCGCACAGACCCCACCGGTGGCGCCGGGCGCCAGCATCAACGAGGAGGTGTTCTATGAGGGCGGTCCCGCCAAGGGCGACCTGATCACCAACCTGCTGTTTGGGCTCACCTTGATCGGCATTCCCTTCGCCGTGGGCGCCTTGGTGCGGGCCCTGTGGCTGCGGTTCCGGATCACCAGCCGGCGCGTGGAAGTGAGCGGCGGCTGGCTCGGCCGCGACCGCACCCAGGTGGTGTACAGCCAGATCCGCGAGGTGCGCTCCGTGGCACGGGGCTTCGGCTTCTGGGGCGACATGGTGCTGGTGCTCAACGACGGCATGAAGCTCGAGATGCGGGCCGTGCCCCGCTACAAGGAGGCGGAGGCCTTCATCGAGCAGCGGATTGCCGCCCGCCCCGCCGCGAAGGGGGCCAGCAAGAGTGGCTTCGGTGACAACGCAGCGGCCTGAACCACCCGCCTGACACACTGGCTCCACACCCGACCCCATCCCCCCAACAGCGCCCGACGTGATCGGCTACATCTCCGACAACCTGCTGCTGCCGATCCTCGATTTCTTCTACGGATTGGTGCCGAGCTATGGCCTGGCGATCATCGCCCTCACGGTGGTGATCCGCCTGGCCCTCTTCCCCCTCAGTGCCGGCTCGATCCGCAATGCCCGCCGCATGCGCATCGCCCAGCCGGTGATGCAGAAACGCCAGGGGGAGATCAAGGCCAAGTACGCCAACAACCCCCAGAAGCAGCAGGAGGAGCTGGGCAAGTTGATGCAGGAATTCGGCAGCCCCCTGGCGGGCTGCCTGCCCCTGCTGGTGCAGATGCCGATCCTGTTCGCGCTGTTCGCCACCCTGCGGGGCTCACCATTCGCCGATGTGCCCTACACCCTCAACCTGAAGGTGCTGCCGGCCGAGCAGATCGCCGCCGTGGAACCCAAGCCGTTCAATAGCCCCAGCCATTCGATCTTCGTCACCGCCACCAACCACGTGCCGGTGATCGCCAGTCTCGAGAAGGGCACCAAGCTGGGGGTGGGCGACACGGAAACCGTGAGCCTGCACACCAAAGAGGGATCCAGCTTCAGCTCGGTGCTCAACGGCGTGGAGGACGGCAGCAGCTTTACCCCCAGCTGGAGCGTCACCAAGGGTGACGGGGTGGTGAGCGTGGATCAGAACGGCACCATCCACGCCATTGCCCCGGGCGATGCGGTGGTGGAGGCCAAGATCCCAGGTCTGGCGGCCCGCAGCGGCTTCCTGTTCATCAAGGCCCTGGGCCAGGTGGGCTTCTACACCGATGGCGCCATCAACTGGGATATCGCCATCCTGGTGGCCGCCTTCGGCGCCAGCCTCTTTGCCAGCCAAATCCTCTCCGGGATGGGGATGCCCGCCAACCCGCAGCAGGCGACGGCCAACAAGATCACCCCCGTAATGATCACCGGCATGTTCCTGTTCTTCCCGCTGCCGGCCGGGGTGCTGCTCTACATGGTGATCGCCAACATCTTCCAGGCGGTGCAGACCTTCCTGCTCACCCGCGAGGCCCTGCCGGAGAACCTGCAGGCCATCCTCGATCAGCAGATGGCGGCCGAGGCCAAAACCGTCACCGCCACGGTGAGCGGCAGTGAGCGGCTGCCCTTCGAACCCAAGGCCAAGAAATAGGGGCATGGGCTTGCCTGCAGCCCCAGCCTCCGAGGGGGATGACCTGCGGCCGGTGGCGCTGCAGGAGCTGAAACTGCAGGCGGAAGGGCGCCACTGGCGGATCGACCAAGCGCTGAGCGAGCTCGACAGCCTGACCCCGGTGCGGGGCGAGCTGATGGCCATCCACCGCGGCAACCTGCTGGAGGTGGAGGGGCAAGCCAGCACGATCGTCACCCTCTGCTGCGACCGTTGCCTGCAGCATTTCAACCACCCCCTGAGCTTCCAAACCCACGAAGTGCTGTGGCTGGGGGAGGCTGCACGGGCCCAGGGGTTGGAGCCCGAGCTGGTATTGGACGGGGGGCAGGGGGTGTTGGATCTGGATCCCGATGCCCTCAGCGAAAGCCTCGATCCCTGCGGCAGCTTCGACCCGGAGCATTGGGTGTTTGAGCAGCTGCACCTGCAACTGCCGCTGGTGAACCGCTGCGGCGCCGAGTGCCCAGGCCCGAGCCAGCACCCCGGCAGCGGCACCATGCCAGATGAGCGCGGCGACGCCCCGCCGATTGACCCGCGCTGGGCTGCCCTGAAAGGCCTGGGGCAGCCATGAGCCGCGCCTGGGCCGACCACTTGGATCTGCTGATCCGGGCGCGCACCCCCATCCTCTGGATCCGCAGCCAAGAGGAGGAGCGCATCGCCCACCTGCTGGCGGCGGCGGCCAAACGGCTGGGCAACCGCCAGCTGGCCCGCTGGGATTTCATCGGCGGCCTCAAGGGCTGGGCCGGCCGCGATGGCGAAGCGGCCCGCAACCCCCTGGCCGCCCTCGACAGCCTCGCTGCCCTCCCACCAGAACAGGGGGCCCTGCTGGTGCTGCACGACTTTCACCGCTACAGCGATGACAGCAGCATCTGCCGCAAGCTGCGCAACCTGGCCACCAGCCTGCGCCAGCAGCCCCACACCCTGGTGATCACCGCCGCCGAGTGGCAACTGCCCAGGGAGCTCGAGGAGTGCGTCACCCTGCTGGATCTGCCCCTGCCGGACCAGGGGGAAATCGAGGCCCTGCTGCGCAGCATCGCCCAGGCCAGTGGCCAGAACCTCTCGGACGACCTGCTCGAGCAACTCACCCACAGCTGCAGCGGCCTCAGCGAACAACGCATCCGTCAGGTGGCCGCCCGGGGCCTGGCCAGCCGCAGCCAGCTGGGCATCGAAGACCTGGAGGAGGTGCTGGAGGAGAAGCGCCAGGCCATCGCCCGCAGCGAGCTGCTGGAGTACTGCCCCACCGAGGCCACCCCGGCGGACATCGGCGGCCTCGATGCCCTCAAACGATGGCTGGAGCAACGCCACATGGCCTTCAGCGATGAGGCACGGCGCTATGGCCTCCCCTTACCGCGCGGGGTGCTGCTGGTGGGTCCCCAAGGCACCGGCAAATCGCTCACCGCCAAGGCCATCGCCCACAGCTGGAGCATGCCGCTGCTGCGCCTGGATGTGGGCCGCCTGTTCGCCGGGCTGGTGGGGGCCTCCGAGGCCCGCACCCGCGACATGATTCAGCGGGCGGAGGCCATGGCCCCCTGCGTGCTCTGGATCGATGAGATCGACAAGGGCTTCGGGGGCTCGGGCGACGGCCGCAGTGACGGCGGCACCAGCCAGCGGGTGCTGGCCAGCCTGCTCACCTGGATGGGGGAGAAGACCAGCCCGGTGTTCGTGGTGGCCACCGCCAACGGTGTGGAACGGCTGCCGGGGGAGCTGCTGCGCAAGGGCCGCTTCGATGAGATCTTCCTGCTCGATCTGCCGGACGGCGCCGAGCGCCGCGCCATCCTCGATCTGCAACTCAAGCGCCGGCGGCCGGAGCACCGGCTGCCCCTGGAGGTGGTGGTGGACCGCACCGCGGGGTTCTCCGGAGCGGAACTGGAACAGGTGGTGATCGAGGCCATGCACCAGGCCTTCAGCGAAGGGCGCGACTTCGGCGAAGCCGACCTGATCAGCGCCGCCGCCCAGTTGGTCCCGCTGTCGCGAACCGCCCGTGAACAGCTGGAAAGCCTGCAGCAGTGGGCCAGCGGCGGCAGGGCCCGCCCGGCCTCCTCCCATTGCGGCGCGTAACGAAGCCCAACGCCAAGTAACGAACCTCCCGTGCCCCCAAGCGGCCGCGGCAGAGCCCCAGCACACTGCCTGCAGCATCTGGGTTCTCCGTGGAACAGCGCCCCGCCCTCACCACCCAACTGGCCGTGGCCTGCCTCGGCGCCGGCGTGATCACCAGCTTCGCGGTGGCCCAGGGTCAGAACCCCCTCACGGCCCTGAGCATCACCCTGTTCTCCGCCGTGGCGGCGGTAATGGTGGGCCAGGTGCTCTGATCAAGGCCGTGAGGTATCGGAGCGGAGCCCCGGCAGGCCAGAGGCCACGGCTACCTCAAGCTGCTCATAGGTTGCTCGATCCACCTCAAAGCCCATAGCCAACATCAGTCGTTGGCGGATGAGCAATTCTTCTTGCTTGCTCTGCAAACCATTGCTGAATTGGCGACCAACGGAAGACAACGGACGAATGTGAGCCAAGGGGCAGAGATCCACCGCCGCAAAGCGCCAGTCCCCGAGGTGAGCAGCACATAGCGGCAAGGCAAACCGATCAAACCCATAACCACTGCGCACACCAGCCAGGAAGGGAAGCGCCAGCGCGAGCAAATCAGAACGGATAAATGGCGCCATAATCTCTACTATCGGAACACGATGGAGAGAGATGCAAGCCCGCTGACGAAGCCAGCCATATTCATGACAAAGACTGCTGGTAAAGCTCACAGCAGGCTGAGCCGCTGACAATCGATGGATGCGGGCGAGCGCTAGAAGAGTATTAATATCACTAAATCGCAAGACAACATCATCATCAACAAAACCTGCGAAGTGCCCCTCTGGGGGAATACCGAGTCGTTCGCAGGCCACCTGCATCAAATGCCCCTTACATTCAGTTGCGAAGCTAAGAACATCAAAACCTTGAGGGTTATCAGCATTACTAACTCCATCACCGCTCCAATCAAAAAGGACCACGCGACAGGCAAGGGGAACATCTGCAATCACGGCATGTTGGCCGTGTGCAGCGGCAATCACCAGAAGGTCGCCGGCAGAGGCTCCAGGGTTTACGACGGGATGGCCGATTGCGATGGAGTCGAGGCGCTCTAAAGCATCAACGCGAGCCACCATCTCGGGCAAAAATTGATCACTGTGAGCACCAAGCACCCAACGGCCCCAATCCTGACGATCCTGCTCCCTTGCATCAACCAACAAAGAAGGGAAAAGACCAGTCACGCCTTGAACCAGGATTACTAGGCAGCGGCTGCCGAAGAAACTGCAAAATCGGAAACGGAGATGGACTCACACGATCCAGAGACAGGGGAGAGACGCAAGGCCATTCCATCAACCGCCTGCTTAAACGCTGTGGCAACAGATCGATCATGAAATAGGCGGTGTTTGCGCTCTGCGATTAAGCGCCTCATCTCTGCATAAAAATCGTGATCCGCCAGCAGGCGCGTTGAAATAGCAATGTAGTCGTTCGCATCTTGGGCAATCAAATCCGGCAGATCGAGAACTTCAAGCATGGCCACCGTATGCCGCCCACGCATAAACGCAGTTGGCAGGGACACGACGGGACAATCCAGGGAGAATGACTGCAGGGAACTGTTGCCACCATTCCAATCGATCGTATCAATGGTGTGATGGCTGACAGAGAACAATCCCATGTAGTCACCATAATCGAGCCTGGGCAGGATGCGAAGATGCCGATCGATCGTGAGACCACGTTGGACAAAATGTGGCGCCATCCGCTCCAACAGACGCTCGCCGATTGTGCCATGACCCATATGACCAACCAAGACAATCAAGGCTTGAGGATTACGCTTGGCTAACTCCGCAAAGATCCAATCATTCTGCGGCACGTACTTAAAGGTGCTCTGCAAGGAATTAAGAATCGGACGATCAGCGGGAAGATTAAACTTTTCAAACAACAGCTGGCCGTCATGGAGTGCAGCCGGGGTTTCGTAGTTCAAGCCTGTGGACGGCAAACGCCACAGCATCTCGCTGTAGTGCTCATCATTCCCGGGCGGCTCCATCCCTGCACCACTGAGGTAGTACTGCATAGTCTTAGATCCGCTCGTGATCGGATGCCCCCAACCTTGCACTTGCGTGGAAGCGAGTTGCAGCACCGAGACAATTTTGCTGGCGGGATGCATGCCGATATCCGTAAAAATCAACAGGTCCAGCTGATCATCAAGAATTTGCTGCAGCATCGGCTCAGGCTGCTCAGCTCGCAAGGGCAAGTGCCGGTAGATGCCTAGCGCTGCGAAGCGCTGTGTACCAGAATCCTCAGTGTCACCAATATTGTAACTATAAATCTGATAATTAGGATCGTCAGCAATTCCTGCCAACCAGCCCAGGCACCAGATCGAACCATTGTGATTGATCAAATGGGGAGAAATCACGCCTACCCGGAGAGACGTAGCATCTGAGTCCGAACGCAATTCTCGGGGCTGCATAAATGCACCCAAGCGAGGCCTCAAGATACGATCCAGAATCCCTGCATACAGCTCCTGCAGCGGCCGATCATTCTCCATCTGATAAGCCAGATAGAAATTCGTCAATGACCAGACATGGGCATACAGCAGCTCCCAGGCTGAATCCTCCTGTGTGATGCCCTCGAGTAAGCCATAGAGCTCCTGCGCATCGTCCCACCAACGCTGGCGAACCTGACCCAGCTGCTCGGAACTGCCATAGAGAACAGGCAACACATGCAGGCGAGCCATCAGCTGCAGACGACGGTCGACCTGCACATCAGCAAGAGCCAAGCCCTCTTCATAGCGATCGAGTTCCATGAGGCATGTGATCTGGCCTTGCAGCCCAATCACCCTCTCTTGAGAATTCAGCATCTCAAGCGAGCTGAAGTGTTCAAACTCTTTAAGAGCCTCTTGGTGCTTTTTCTGCTGAACCAGTGCCTGGGCAAGATTTTGGCGTGATGGTTTAAATGTATTATCAATCGAAAGCGCCTGTCGATAGCAGGCCATGGCGTCCTCAGCCTGCGTCAGACTGCCATGGGTGAGTCCCAAATTATTCCAGGCATCGGCATAAGCTGGAGAGAATTGGAGGCATAAACGAAAAGCTTCCACGGCTTCACGATCACGCTTGTGATCGCGCAAAAGATTAGCCAAACAAAAAGCAGCCTGGTAATAGGAGGGTTGATCTCGCAACAACAGCCGAAGCTGTCGCTCAGCCTCCTCAGGCTGAGCCGCGTCCATCAACGCCAACGCATAGTTGTGGCGACACTCTGCAAAACCAGGGAACTGTTCTAGTGCTTCCCTAAACAAGCGAAGACTGTCATCCAAATATGCCAAAGCTCGACAGGCATTGGCACCGTTGAAAAGCACATAGGGGGTCAAAAACTGATGGCGCTGAGCTTCTTCATAGCAACGCAATGCCTGCTGATGGTCTCCGAGGGCGGAATAAGCCAACCCTGCTAAATAATCAAGTTCACCCCGGTGAGGATGCTGCTCAAGCCCCTGAAGCTGATCGAGGACTTCCTTGCAACGACCGTTTTGGAGCGCTTCATAGAGGTGCCCCAAGCCAGACTCAGGGCTGTTGTGGAGCGGCCAGGACCCCACAGCGGGCTGAGGTGAGGGTAAAGGCGGTTGCCTCAGGGCATATTGAGCCTGTTGCAGCTGGTCTTGAAGCTGTTGAACCTGTTGCTGCAGGCCAGCGATCTGCTGATGCCTCTCCCGCAACTGCTGAAGAGGATCCACCAACGCGTCGATATCCACCGGCGCCAAAGGGCGGATTCGATCACCACGGCGCGTAGGCAAGCGGTAGCCGTAGGCCTCGAGGTCTTCGCCGTACAGGCGCCCCAGGATCGCAAACCCGTCCTTGCTGTACGCCTGCTCCCATCGCTTGGCCAAACGCTGGCGATAAAGCTCGTCGTATCGGCTCAGCTCCAGGCGTAGCCGGCCCAAACGCGCAGGGTCCAGAAACGACTCCAGAAGCGTGGGCAGATCCTTGGCAAGCTGATCGCGGTCGATCCGCTGATTAAACAGGGAAGCATCGGCTAACCACACCCGCTGGGGACAGAGGTGACCATCACTGCGCAACTGCTCCCAGTGGGCATCGAGGAAGGTGAGAAAGTCACCAAAACGGCAGGGTTCTTCAGAAGACTTGCCGCGGCTGACCTGCACCGAGGCATTCAACGGGCCATAGGCCGGATCAGCCAAATGCAATTTGTCGTGCCAGAACGACAGCAAACGCTCGGCCGGATGACGGGTTACAGCTAAACGCAGGGCGTGGGCATCGCCAGTCCAGGCGGCCTGCTCATCGCGGGTGAGCTGCTGAAACGCCATCAACCCGTGGACATCAGGCCGGTGGATGACCAGAGCAGGCCGGGTTTCCCCCACGGAGGCCAGTTCCGGAGGTACCCGGCCCGCAGCGATCACCGCCAACCGCTTGAGGACGGTGGAGGCCACCTTCGGGATCGGAGCCAACAGCCAACGCGCCTCGGGAACCACCAAAGGCAGCCCACGGCTCTGGGGAGAAGCTGCTGGCAACGTGAAGGTCTCAACCCTGATCGATCAATTCAACCAGAAGAAACCAGGAGCGCCCAATGAAAACCGAGAAATTGAATCCGAAAACGACACATTTTTTCGGCAGATCAAGCGCAATTCAAACACTTGCCGATCGGAACAAGCCTTCATAACATGAGAGAAATTCACGCCAAAACCATGCGTCCAAGCCGAGTCTTGATACTCCTCACCGGTATGGGCCTAGTGCTTTTGGCCGGTCAGCCAAGCCAAAGCCAGGAAAACAACGCTGCTCCGTCACCAGCCCCAACCCGAGCCATCAGGCAACCAAGCTCTGCGCAACTCAGCCAACAATTCCGCGACGGATTTCTCAAGGGGTGCCTCAACGGTAAAACCCCCGGTGTGAACAACCAGAGCACCTACTGCACCTGTCTCGCTGGTGCTTACCAATCCCGTTACGACGGGCCCACCTTGGCTGCCATTTCGCAACTGGCGGCCCGCAGTGGCCAGAGCGGACCGGCCCTCGTCAACGTGATGATGGGTCCGGAGGCCAAGAGCTGCACCGCCAAAAGCTGACCCCAGCTCGCCCCTGAGCGAATGACGCTGATTCGCGGGCTCTGCCCAGCCCTAGCCAACAAGACCTACTTCAACTACGGCGGTCAGGGTCCGCTGCCCACCCCCTCGCTGGAGGCGATCACCGCCAGCTGGCAGCGCATCCAGGAGCTGGGCCCCTTCACCACCACGGTGTGGCCGTTCATCGAGCAGGAAACGGGCCGGGTGCGCCGTCGGTTGGCGGCGGCCTGTGGGGTGGGGCCCCATCGGCTGAGCCTTACGGAGAACGTCACCAGCGGCTGCGTGCTGCCCCTGTGGGGATTGCCCTGGCAAAGCGGCGATGAGCTGTTGATCAGCGATGCCGAGCATCCCGGCGTGGTGGCCGCCTGTCAGGAGCTGGCGCGGCGCCAGGGCTGCCGCATCACCCCCCTGCCGGTGCAGCAGCTCTGCCGCAGCACCCCCCAAGCCGGGCTGGAGGCGGCCGTGCTCGCAGCGCTGGAGGGGGCCCTCAGCCCCGACACTCGTTTGGTGGTGCTCTCCCACCTGCTCTGGAACACCGGCTCGGTGATGCCGATCGCCGCTGTAGCTGAGCTGTTGCGCCGCCATCCCCGCCACCCCTGGCTGCTGGTGGATGCCGCCCAGTCGATGGGCAGCCTACCGGTGGCGGAGGCCGCCGCCGCCGCGGACATCTACGCCTTCACAGGCCACAAGTGGTGTTGCGGCCCGGAGGGGCTCGGGGGAGTGGCCCTGTCGGAGCGGCTGCTGGAGCAGGCCCAACCCACCCTGATCGGCTGGCGCAGCCTGGCCCACGAGGGCAGCGCCGCCAGCAACTTTCATAGCGACGGCCGCCGCTTCGAGGTGGCCACCTCCTGCCTACCCCTGTGCACCGGCCTGGCCCGCTCCCTGGAGCTGCTGGATGCCGAGGGCACAGCCGAGCAACGGCTGACCCAGATCCAGGCGGGCAGCCAACGCCTGTGGCAGGGGCTCCAACAGATCCGTGGGGTGCAAACCCTGTTGCCCGAACCACCCCCCGCGGGGCTGGTGAGTTTCACCCTCGCCGGCCCATCCAGCGCCGCGGTGGTGGAGCAGCTGGGGCAGCAGGGGATCTGGATCCGACGCCTGGACGATCCCGATTGCCTGCGGGCCTGCACCCACATCACGACCACCGAGGAAGAGATCGATCAGCTGCTGGAGGCGCTGACCGCCCTGAGCTAAGCCAGCCGCGCGCGCAGGGCTTTTTCCGCCTGCTCGCGGTCGTCGAAATGCACCTTGGTGGTGCCGAGGATCTGGTAGTCCTCGTGGCCCTTACCGGCGATCAGCACCAGATCGTTCTCCTGGGCCGCAGCGATGGCCTGGGCAATGGCAACCGCCCGGTCGGCCTGCACCTGCAGGGCCGTGCCCGACGGAATCCCCGCCACCACATCCGCCAGGATCTGCTGGGGATCCTCGGTGCGGGGGTTATCCGAGGTGACCACCACCTGATCCGCCAGCCGCGCGGCGATGCCCCCCATCAGCGGGCGCTTGGTGCGATCGCGATCGCCGCCGCAGCCAAACACACAGATCAGCCGACCAGCCGCAAAGGGCCGGCAGGCGTTGAGGGCACTCTCCAGACCATCGGGGGTATGGGCGTAATCCACCAGCACCGCGGGCTGCGCCGCCTCCACACCCTCCAGCTGCACCCGCTCCATGCGCCCCGGAACACCCCGGAACGTCTCCAGGCCCTCCAGCAGCCCAGCCAGCGGCAGCCCCTGCTGCAGCAACACCCCAACGGCCTGGAGCTGGTTCATCAGGTTGAACCGGCCCAACAGGGGTGAGCGGAACGCGCCGGATCCCACGGGGCTCACCAACACCCCGCGCACCCCATCGGGGCCCACCTGCAGCTGCTCCATCCGCAGCTCAGCCTCCGTGCCCGGCTCCAGGGAACTACGCCAGCAGCGCTGACCCAGCCGTTCTGCCAGTTGCGCCCCCCACGGGTCATCGCCATTCACCACGGCCCGGGCAGCGACATCCAGCAGCGGCTCAGCAAACAGGCTGGCCTTGGCCTCGAAATAGGCCTGCATCGACGGGTGGTAGTCGAGGTGGTCCTGGGTGAGGTTGGTGAACACGGCGCCCGCGTAACGGCAACCGCTCACGCGCTGCTGATCCAGGGCATGGGAGCTCACCTCCATCGCTCCGATGCGGGCTCCGGCTTCTGCCGCCAGGGCCATCTGGGCCTGGAGCCGATCGGCGAAGGCGGTGGTGTGCTGGGCGGTCACGCTGTGGCCCGGCCAGCGGTTCACCAGGGTGCCGAACAGGGCCGTGGGGCTCCCGCAGTGGTCCGCCAGATGCTCAATCAGATGGGTGGTGGTGGTTTTGCCGTTGGTGCCGGTGACCCCGATCAAGCGCAACCGCTGGCTGGGCTGTTGCCAGAACTCGGCCGCCAGCAACCCTGCCCAGCGGGCCACCGGCTCGGCCACCACCAGCACTGGGTCGCCATCGGCGGGGGGGCGGGCGGCGGCGGCGGCGGGGCCGATCACCGCCAGCACGGCTCCGGCCGCCAGCGCCTCGGGCCAGAACTGACCGCCATCCACCTGGGTGCCGGGCAAGCCGACGAACAGGGTGCCGGCCCCGACGCGCCGGGAATCGCAGCTCACCGTGCTGACATCGGCGTTCTCCAGCCCCGGTGGCACCGCCAAACCCACCTGGCGCAGCAAGGGGTGGAGGCGCTCGGTCATCACCACGGAGCAGATCAGCCTGTTTTAAGCGGATCGCGCCAGATCGCGGTCACCGGAAGCACCAGTCCCGTGAGCCTCAAGCAAGACAGCCCTGGCTCCTCAACCACGCCGCCAACGCCGTACCCGAGAGACGGGGCGACACCCGCGGCAGCTCCCGCTCGCCGCTGCCATCGCGGAGCAACAGCACCGGCACCTCCAGGCCATAGCGGGCCAGGAGCTGGGGATCCTGATCCACATCCAGGCACTGCAGGGGCACCGCCAGGGCACGCAGCTTCTCCTCCAGGCCTTCGCAGAGGCAGCACCCCTGGCGGGTGACCAGCACCAGCTCCGCCATCAATCGGGCACCGGGTCGCAGCCGCAGGGGGTGAAGGGGTGGCAGCGCAGCAGGCGACGCAGCGTCAGCCAGCTGCCCCGCCAGGGCCCGTGCCGCTCGATCGCCTCCAGGCCATAGGCGCTGCAGCTGGGGATGAAGCGGCAGCGGGGCGGCCCCAACAGCGGCGAGATGACCTGCCGGTAGAAGCCGATCAGGGCCAGCAGCACAACCTGCAGCAAGCGGTTCATCGGAGCCTCATGGGGGCGCTGGGGGCTGAAACAAGCCTGGGAGATAGGATGGTTGGCTGGCGTGGCACCACTCCAGAGCCCCATGCTCTCAGGTGTGCCGCTCCCGGTTCAACCGCTTCCGTTTCCTTTATGTCTCGCTACCGCGGCCCTCGCCTGAGGATCACGCGGCGCTTGGGAGACCTTCCCGGTCTCACCCGTAAGTCCGCCAAGCGGTCTTATCCCCCCGGTCAGCACGGCCAAGCCCGTCGCAAGCGCTCCGAATACGCCATCCGCCTCGAAGAGAAGCAGAAGCTTCGCTTCAACTACGGCATTTCCGAACGTCAGCTGGTTCGCTACGTGAAGAAGGCCCGTGCCCAGGAAGGGTCCACGGGGACCAACCTGCTGAAACTGCTCGAGAACCGTCTCGACAACGTTTGCTTCCGCCTCGGCTTCGGCCCCACCGTTCCCGGTGCCCGTCAGCTGGTGAACCATGGCCACGTGACCGTGAACGGCCGCGTCGTGGACATCCCCAGCTACCAGTGCAAAGCCGGTGATGTGGTCGCCATCCGCGAGCGCAAGCAGAGCAAGAAGCTGGCTGAGGGCAACCTGGAGTTCCCCGGTCTGGCCAACATCCCGCCCCACCTCGAACTCGACAAGAACAAGCAGGTCGCCAAGGTGATCAGCAAGTGCGAGCGCGAGTGGGTTGCCCTCGAGATCAACGAACTGCTGGTGGTGGAGTACTACTCCCGCAAGGTCTGATCCCAGCGATCAGCCACCGCAGTCTCAGCAGCCCGGCCCCCGCGCCGGGCTTTTTTAATGGCCGCCGATCAGCGCCTCCAGGGCGGCGGTGACATCCGGCTGGCGCATCAGCGATTCACCCACCAGCACCGCATCGGCACCGGCGCTCTGCACACGATCCAAATCGTCGCGGCTGAACAGGCCTGATTCGCTCACCAGCAGCGCCCCCTTGGCGCGGATCTGGTCGCCGTACTGGGCCGTGAGCTGCTCGGTGGTGGCCAGATCGGTGTCAAAGGTGGCCAGGTTGCGGTTGTTGATGCCGATCAACTGCACCCCATCAAGCGCCAGCACCCGCTCCAGTTCGGCGGCATCGTGCACCTCCACCAGTACGGCCAACCCCAGGCTGCGGGCCACCTTCAGCAGGTAGGCCATGTCCACATCCGTGAGGATCGCCGCAATCAGCAGGGCCGCATCGGCGCCGGCGGCCCGGGCCTGATACAGCTGATAAGGACTGAGGATGAAGTCTTTGCAGAGCAGCGGCAGCTCGACCACCTGGCGCACCTTGACCAGCACGTCAAAGCCCCCCTGGAAAAACGGCTTGTCGGTGAGCACCGACAGGCAGCTGGCACCGCCGGCCGCGTAACCCTTGGCGATCAGCTCGGGGTCGAAGTCTTCGCGGATGACCCCCTTGCTGGGGCTGGCCTTCTTCACCTCGGCGATCACCGCCGGCTTGCGGCACGCGGCCCGCAGCGCCGCCACGAAATCACGGGGGGCCGGCAGTTCGGCCACCTGGCGCTTGAGTTGATCCAGCGGCACCCGGTCGCGGGCGGCGGCCACCTCGCGGTCCTTCTCCCAGACGATCTTCTCGAGGATGTTGCGGGGCTCCGCCTCCTCGTGGGGAATGGCGTACTCCAGAAAGGCCACCTTCACCTTGGGGTTGGGGGGCCGGCGACGGATCTCCATGCTCATGGGCCTCAGGCCACCGCCAGGGCGGCTTGCTTGTAGGCCACTTCCACCACTTCGCTGAGGGTGGGGTGGGTATGCACCTCATTGGCCAGGTGCTGCACACACTGACGGCGGGCCACGGCGTTGGCGATCTCCTGGATCAAATCCGCCGCATGCAAGCCATAGATATGGGCCCCGAGCACTTCGCCGGTGGTCTTGTTGAACAGCAGCTTCATCAGGCCATCGCTCTCCAGCTCCGCCAGGGCCTTGGAGTTGGCCTTGAAGTAGCTGCGCACGCTGCCCAGCTCAAAGCCATCCTTCGCCGCCAGCGCCTTCGCATCCGCCTCACTGAGGCCCACCGAACTGATCTCGGGGTGGGTGAAGGTGGCCGCCGGGATCGAGCGGTAATCAATGCTGCGTGGGTGGCCCAGGATGTTGTCCACCGCCACGGTGCCCTGGGCGGCGGCGGTGTGGGCCAGCATCATCTTGCCGGTGACATCACCCACGGCCCACAGGTGGGGCACGGGCTCGCCGTTCACCAGCACCCGCAGCTGGTCGTCCACGGGGATGAAGCCGCGGTTGGTCTCCACTCCGCAGGCCTCCAGGTTGAGCCCCTTGCTGCTGGGCACCCGGCCGGTGGCCACCAGCACCGCATCCACCTCCAGGGTTTCCACGGGCTCGCGGGTCTGCATGTCCACCAGCTCGATCTGCACCGGAGCGCCGGGCTTGATCGATTGGGCCAACACACCGGAGCGGGCGTCAATGTCGCGGCCGTCGATCAGGTTGCGGGCAGCGATCTTGGCGATGTCGGGATCGAAAGTGGGCATCACCCGATCCAGGGCCTCGATCATGGTCACCTCACAGCCCAGGGCCGTGTACACATCGGCGAATTCCAGACCGATGTAGCCGCTGCCGATGATGGCCATCCAGCGGGGCAGCCATTCCAGGCTCACCGCTTCATCGCTCGTAAACACGGTGCGGCCGTCGGTTTCGATGCCCGGCGGCACAAACGGATCGGAGCCCGTGGCGATGATCACCTCGCGGCCGCTGAGCACGCGATCGACC
>Ga0310335_100038_pt1 | contig 36615 bp, 36 predicted proteins | sample LakMicMISRFREDD7_FD_195549 | JGI IMG/M metagenome (GOLD analysis project Ga0310335, IMG submission 195549) | Enriched freshwater cyanobacterial communities from Lake Michigan, Michigan, United States - MI23.SRF.RED.D7 (v2) (version 2) | ecosystem: Environmental > Aquatic > Freshwater > Lake... | reverse complement strand
TCGTGACGGCAGCCTCATCGATCAGGAGGCAGCACTCCACGGAGGTGAGCTGGCGGCCCAAGGCCTTGTTGAGCAGGTGGGCCACCCGGCCATAGAGATCCTTGAGCTTCACGGGGTTGGCCATGCCGCCAAACCCCTTGAGGGTTTCGCCGACCGGGCGCACATCGGAGAGGTCGATATTGATGCGGATCTCTGCGCCGGCCTCAAAGCGTTCATCGCTGCAGAGTTCGAGCAAGAGTTGGTAGCTATCCACCCAGCCGCGGCGGGTATCGCCCACCTTGATACGAACCTGTTGCCCGTCGATCGAACTGGTGGTGTGGTCCTGACGTTGACCGGCGGGGGTGGCGCCGATGTCGGTGACCCCATCGATCACCAGCTTGTTGCGGATGGCTGGCAGACGGCTGATCAGGTGGGGCTCAATGATCGCCCCGGTGCCGCAGCCCATCATGGCCAGGTCCATCATCAGACCGAAAGCTTCCCAATCCACCAGGTTGGTGGAGGTGCAGTTGTAGGCGCCGGAGAAATTTTCGTTCCGCTCAATCCACTCGGTGCCACCAATCCAGAGCCAGCGGCCCGAGGGCAGGGCCTTTTGTTGTTGCTGCATCCGGCGCAGCAGGCTGATCTCCTCGTCATTGAGGTTGCCCAGTTGTTTGAGGCCGCCCAAGTTGCGCTCGGCCACCTGGTGCCAGCTTTCGCGGCCGCTGGGGGTTTTGCGGCTGTAGGTGCGGTAAAAAACCGGGTTGGCGGCGGGGGCTGTGGAGGGAAAATCCCCGCTCTTCGCTTCGCCCACCGGAGTGCCCGCCGCTGCAGCAAAAGCGTTTTCAGCCTCTTGTTTGCGGGCTTCTGCCTGCTGGGCTTCTGGGTTGGCGGCTTTTTGGGAGAGCGCTGAGGGGGGCACGGGTATGGGGCTTGACGTGTGACGAACGATAACGCCACCGGTGGGGTGTGCAAGCATCCGTTGCCACTATCTGCAGCGCGGTTTCGCGGTTGTCATGCAACGCAGCGTTGAGCCAGAGCTGATGGACGACCCCCTGCAGGTGCTGGCCTATGCCCAGGCGGATTTCGGGGCCACCGATCAAGCTCTGGTGGAGCGCCTGCTGGAGATTTTTGGCGAGTCGCTGGGGGATGGGCCAGGGCCGCGGTTGGTGGATCTCGGTTGCGGCCCGGGCAACATCAGTTTTCGCCTGGCTGAGCGGTTCCCCCGGGCATCGGTGCTCGGGCTCGATGGCGCCGCCGCCATGCTCGAGGTTGCCAAGCGGGAGCTGGCTGAAAGGGAGTTGGCCCAGCGCGCTTTGGGGGGGCCTGGTCTGGCCGATCGGATGGGCTTTGCCCAGGTGCTCTTGGGGCCTGAAACCCTTCCCTTTGGCGGGTTTACGGCGGTGGTGAGCAACAGCCTGTTGCACCATCTCCATGACCCCCAAGTCCTCTGGAGACACCTGCGCCAACTGGCATCCCCAGGCGCTGCCGTTTACATCAAGGACCTGCGTCGCCCTGCTACCCCCGGGGCAGCCCTAGCCCTGCAACAGATTCACCTGGGTGCGGCGCCCCCCGTGCTCCAACGGGATTACCTGGCCTCTCTTCATGCCGCGTTTGAGCCTGCCGAGGTGGAAGCCCAGTTGCGCTCAGCTGGCTTGCCGGTGGGAGAGCAAGGTTTGCAGGTGGCCGCCCTGGACGACCGCTATTTGGAGGTCTGGGGTCGCCTCTAGGTTGGCCCCATGACCACCAGCTCCACCCATTCTCTGAGCTCCCAGGGCAGCACAGCTCCAGAACTGGCCGAGTTGGCCGCTGCTGTGGGCCGGCGCCGCAACTTTGCGATTATTTCCCACCCTGACGCCGGTAAAACCACCCTCACCGAAAAGCTTTTGCTTTATGGGGGCGCGATCCAGCAGGCCGGTGCCGTCAAGGCCAAGGGCGAGCAGCGCAAGGTGACCTCCGACTGGATGGAGCTGGAGAAGCAGCGCGGCATCTCGATTACGTCCACGGTGCTGCAGTTCGACTACGCCGGCAGCACGATCAACTTGCTGGATACCCCCGGACACCAGGACTTTTCGGAAGACACCTACCGCACCCTGGCCGCCGCCGATAACGCGGTGATGCTCGAGGACGCCGCCAAGGGGCTTGAACCCCAAACCCGCAAATTGTTTGAGGTGTGCCGGATGCGGCGCATCCCGATCTTCACCTTCATCAACAAGATGGACCGGCCAGGGCGGGAGCCCCTCGAGCTACTCGATGAAATTGAGCAGGAGTTGGGTTTGGCCTGTTGGCCGGTGAATTGGCCGATCGGTAGCGGCGACCGGTTCCGCGGGGTGATCGACCGGCGCACCAAGCAGGTGGTCTTGTTTGAGCGGGCCGAGCGGGGCAAGCAGAGCAACGAACGGCGGCTGGATTCCAGCGATCCCGAATTGGCCACCCTGGTGGAACCGGAACTCTTGGCTGCGGCCCTAGAGGAATTGGAGTTGCTCGATGGGGCCGGTGCCGACCTCGACCTGGAGTTGGTGCATGCCGGCGAGCTCAGCCCGGTGTTTTTCGGGTCGGCCATGACCAACTTTGGCGTGCGTCCGTTTTTGGATGCCTTTTTGGAACTGGCCCAGAAGCCCACGGCCCGGCAATCGGCGGCGGGGGAGGTAGATCCCTTGAGCCCCGATTTCACGGGGTTTGTGTTCAAGTTGCAGGCCAACATGGATCCCCGTCACCGCGACCGGGTGGCCTTCGTGCGGGTGTGTAGCGGCAAGTTTGAAAAGGACATGGCCGTGCGCCATGCCCGCAGTGGCAAAACGATCCGTCTGTCCCGGCCCCAGAAATTATTCGGCCAGGACCGGGAGGTGGTGGACGAGGCCTTCCCGGGCGACGTGATTGGCCTCAACAATCCCGGCATGTTTGCTATTGGCGACACCTTGTATGTGGGCTCCAAGGTGGAATATGAGGGTATTCCTTGCTTCAGTCCAGAAATCTTTGCCTGGTTACGCAATCCCAACCCTTCGGCGTTTAAAAGCTTTCGCAAGGGTGTGAACGAACTGCGGGAAGAGGGGGCCGTGCAGGTGCTCTATGACACCGACCAGAGCAAGCGCGATCCAATCCTGGCGGCGGTGGGCCAACTACAACTAGAGGTGGTACAATACCGGCTGGAACATGAATACGGGGTTCAAACCCGCATCGAACCCTTGGGGTTCAACGTTGCCCGTTGGGTGAGCGGCGGTTGGCCAGCCCTGGAAAAAGTGGGCCGTATTTTCAATTGCAAAACCGTGCGTGATGCCTGGGATCGGCCGGTTCTGCTGTTCAAGAACGATTGGAATCTCAACCAGCTCGCCGAGGATCACCCCGATCTGGAGCTCAGCGCCGTGGCCCCGGTGGTGAGTGGTGTGGAACCGATTGCCCTTTAGTTGTGTTCTAATTCAGGAATGCTCTATCGTTAAAAGAGTTTTATGAACTTATGATGTTAAGTTGTTAGGCTTATATCTTCTTCAGTGAATCGGTCTTGTCCTTAAAATCGCTGAGTAGGAGCTGGAGGTAGGTTACCTTTCGTAGCTTGATGTTGGCGGTCAATGACATACCCACCTGTAGGGGCAGTCTTTGGCCTGAGCTGAGTCTTAGGGTTTGGCTTTTAAGCCCCACATTGACGGGATAGCGATAATCTTGATTCATTTGATCAGGGGCTAATGCATCCGATCCAATGCGTTTAATTTCCCCCTGCAGGACGCCAAAGTCGCTGGCTGGAAAGGAATCGATGCTCACATCGACGCTTTGACCTAGCCGCACAAAGCCAATCTTTGAGCTGGGAACTTCCACTTTGGCTTGAAGAGCATCAAACGGCACAATTTTCATCACCGGCTCACTGCCTTGGCCCACAAAGCCTGGACCAGTGGGTTTGAGGTCAAACACCACCCCATCGACAGGCGAACGAATCGCCTGGTAACGGTTTGCGACCCTCGATTCGGTCAACCTAGTGGAAAGGTCGGCCAGTTCACCCTTGAGCGACTGAATCTGCTGCCTCAAAATGGCGCTTTGACGCAAGCGATCAATTTTTGCTTTAGTGACATCACCTTCGTCCTGCTTGACTTTGGTTCTCTGTTGCAGATACTGCAACTCAGCCACTCCTCCGGCCCGCCGCAATAGCTCCAGCCGCATTAAAACCTCTCGGTCGAGATCAAGGGTGCTCACGGCAACTTGGCGTTCAGTTTGGTTGATTTCCAAATAGCGATCAAACTCCGTTTGCTTCAGCGTGAGCTCTTTTCGTTTTGCGGCGATTGCGTTATCCAGCCCACTTTCCCTATCCACACTTGCCTCGTTGTCGAGCCTTAGGAGCACATCCCCTTTGCTCACGCGCTGCCCCTCCTTGACCAACATTTCTTTAAGTACTCCCCCTTGGGGCATTTGCACGGTTTTGACATCGCCAATGGGCTGCAGTTTGCCGGGGGCTGTTACCACTTCCTCGGTTTTGGCGAAGGCCAACCAACCCACGCCGAAGGCGGTGGTTCCCATTAACACCCACACCACTAGCTTTACCATGCGGGGTGACTGTTTGACGGCCATCTGCTGGTGACCCGAGCCCACCCGTTGTTCCAGCGAATTCTGCGCCTTGCGGAAGAGCCGTAGGGGCGAGAGTTTCAAGGTCATTACGCTGCCTCCTGTTGAAGGAACAGGGCGTAATAGCGACCCTTCAGTTCCATTAAGGCGTCGTGGGTTCCCTCTTCTGCTATCGCACCTTGGTGCATCATCACGATGCGATCTGCCCGTTTAATCGTGGACAGGCGATGGGTGATGAAAAACACGGTGGAGTTTTCCAAGCTATCCAAAAGGTTTCGGAATACCCTGCGTTCGGTGTCGTAATCCAAAGCACTCGTGGCCTCATCCAGCACCAACAGCCGTGGCTTCAGCAGCAGGGTGCGCGCCAGGGCGATCCGTTGCCTTTGGCCGCCTGATAGGCCCGCTCCCCGTTCTCCTACATCACTGCTGTAGCCCGCGGGCATGTCCATAATGAACTCGTGGGCGCAGGCTAGGCGGGCTGCTTCTACAATGGCATCACTACTGGCATTGGGATCACCCAGGGCAATGTTGTCTGCCACTGAGCCGCTAAATAGCAGGGGTTCTTGGGGCACGATTCCGATCTGTCTGCGCAGGGAATACAGCTCAACCTTGGCGATATCGTATCCATCGATCAGGATTTTCCCCTTGTTAGGGGCATAGAGCCGCGACAACATTTTCGTGAGGGTGCTTTTGCCACTCCCGCTTTGGCCTACCACTCCGACAAAGGTGCCGGCGATGATGTCCAAATTCACCTCGTGCAGAACCGGCGGGGTCGATCGGGAGAAGGCGAATTCCACCTGCTCGAAGCGCACCCCACCCTCAAGGGGAGGTAAGGGGATCTTGGCTTTATCGGCATCATCGGATTCTTGGGGGGTATCGACCACATCGGCAAGGCGTTCAAAGGAGACTTTGAGTTCCTGGATGCTTTGCCAGATCGAGGAAAGCCGAAGCAACGGCTGGGTTACGTAACCCGAGATGATGCGGAAGGCAATCAGCTGACCCAGGCTCATCTCGCCTTTTAAGACCAAGGTGGCGCCGACCCAGAGCACCAACAGCTGGGACAGCTTCTGAAGGACCTGGCTGGTTTCTGTAAGCGCCGTGCCGGTGACGGTCTTCTCAAATGTTCTGGCGATATATTTGGAGTAAAAGTCTTGCCATTTCCAACGGCTGATCATTTCGATATTTTGGGCCTTCACCGTTTGGATGCCGCTCAACACCTCAACCAAATGGCTTTGGGTGCGGGCATTTTCCTGGGCAGATTCTCGAAATTGGCGCCGAAATAACGGGGCCCCGAGCAGGGTCAGGCCAATTTGAACTGGTAAGACCCCAAGGGCAATCAAGGTGAGCAGCCAGCTGTAGGCAACCATCACCACGATATAGAGAACCGATAAAACCGCATCAAGCACGGTGCTGAGGGCCTGGCCGGTGAGAAAACTGCGGATCTTCTCCAGCTCGGCAATCCGCGTTCCTAATTCGCCGACGGGCCGCTTGTCGAAATAACTCAGGGGCAGCCGCAACAGGTGATCGATCACCTCCGCGCCCAGCCGTAAATCAATCCGATTGGTGGTTTCTGTAAACAAGAAGGTGCGCAATGCCCCCAACACCCCCTCCAGCAGGGTGACAACGACCAAACCGATACCAAGAACCTGGAGGGTGTCGAGGCTGCGTTGGGTGATCACCTTGTCGATGATCACCTGGATGAGCAGTGGCCCCGCCAGGCCAAACAACTGCACCACAAAGGAGGCCAGTACCACCTGTACGAGCACGCCGCGGTAGCGCTTAATGGCGGGTAAGAACCAACTCGGCCCAAAGCGCTGCTCTGGGGTTTGCAGCGTGCGCTCAAGCACGAGCAGTTCAATCCCCTCGGGGTAGTGCTCCTCGATCTGATCGGGGGGCACTTGCACGATTCCATCCCGCGGAGATGCGAGCACCATGCCCCCCGCATGGCTCGCCCGCAGCAGGGCAAAACCCTCCTCCCAGGGAATCAGGGCGGGAACCTGCAGCCGCGTGCCTTGGGAGGCGGCCACCTTGGCGCCACTCACGTGCAACCCGAGCATGACCGCCAACTGGCCGCAAATTTGCAGATCCGGGGTCTGCCCGCGGCGCAACACATCCCTGAGGATTTTCTCAATTGCATCGCGGCGAAACGGCAGCTCCAGCTCCAGGGAGAGCATCTGGAAGCAGGCCAGGGTCTCTTCGAGCACACCCTCAGCGCGGATCAAGCGAAAGCGACGCTCTCCTTCCCCGGTCATATCCAAGCCACTGGCTAGGGGCGCAGGGGCTAGGTCATGGGCTAGGTCATGGGCTAGGTCATGGGCTAGCGCCAGATCTCCGGAGTCCTCTCGGTCCTTTTGGCCGTTTGAGCCAGGGGGTTGGCTGGATCGCCGCTGGTCTGCGGCGACCAAAAAATTCTGGGGGAGGGCAATCAAACGTAGGGGCAGGGGCCCCTGGCAAGGGGGAAAGCCATTGGCTAGATCCACTGCGGATCCATAGGCTTGCTCGGTGCCATTGCAACTGGCCAAGTAGACCTGATGGTCTGATTGATTGGTGTCGGATTGTGCTGTCTTGGCCACGTCTTTGGCCTGGACCAGGGCCTCTTTGAGGGAAAGGGTTCCGCCGGCTCCCTTGGCCAGTAGGCATTGGAGCAATGCAGCCAATTCGGCGCTCAAAACGTCTCCGCAGGCCTCGCGGTAAAAACTGAGATCGGCGATCAAGTCAAGGGCGAGGGCATCGGGGATGGCAGCGGCCACCACTGGCTCTGCCGCACTCACCTCTTCGCAGCCACCGGCCCGCAGCAAAGAAGCTAGCCCAACCCAATTGCCTGGACCCAACCTCTCTACCGTGAGCAATCGCCCCTGATCTCGGGCCATCAACCGGGCGTTCCCTTCGACAATCAGCAACAGTTCGCTTGGAAGTTGCTGATCCAGGCTCATTGGTTGGCCCATTTCATAACGACGCAAGCCAACCTCTGCCTGCAACCGATCTCGCAGGGGGGTCGGCAGGTCGACCAGGGCCGGATGGCTTAACACAAACGGGTGGAACTTGGCTTGGGTCATGGCCTATCAGCCCCCTGTTCATAGGATTGTAACTGGGTAGCAAGCTGGGATAATTGCGTCTGCACTTCCCCTTCAAGCCATTCGTCAAAGAGTTCCTTAGCCATGGCCATTCGTGTGGCCTCATCCAAAACTGCAGAGGTATAACTTTCGATGCGAACAACGACCCACCACTGTTCAATTTGAAAGGGTTCGATGAGATGGCCAGGTGGATTGGTCCGTAGGCGCTGGGCCAAATTGGGATGGGCTTGCAACAGGGGTACGGGGCCTACCAAGCCGTTGCTTTTGCTCTCTGGGCCCAGGCTGTATTCGGTGGCAGCCGATGCGAAATCAGTCTCTTGACCTTCGATTCGCAAATAAAGTTCCCGGGCTAGGCCAGCATCGGCAACACGTAACAGGCTGTAGACGATCTGGTCGAGGGATGTTTTGCGTTCAAGGAAACGGGCCTCGGCTTTGGGCAAATACTGTTGCTCGCACCACCGGACCAGGCGGATAGGGCGCTCGATTACAAACTGGAAATCTCCTGGCTCGAGAAGTTGCTGGTGCCTGTAGGCCTCGACCTCCTCAGGACCACTTATTTGTTGATCGTTGCAAAATCCCTGAAAGGCCTGCAGGCGCTCCTCGTCTGTCAGAGAGACTGAGGCTAAAACTGGATCTGCAGTTAGTACGCGCAGAATGTTGGGCAATAGGTTCGAACGCGATAGGCAACTGACCTGTTCAAGAGTAAAAGGTAGAAGCCCGCGGTTGATGTGCCTTACTGAATCGTTCAAAATGAATACCAATCAATCTAAGTTTAACATCCTCGCTTCCAGGCCCCAGCAGACAGCACCTCAAAGTTAATTGAGCTTTAACCTGTTTTTTACTTTGGAGTCTTGAGTAGCTCGCTTGGATTGTATGGAGTGGAAGCCTTGGGGCGAATCTTGCCTGTTCAACGCGAATGGTGCGCTTGTTGGCCCATGGGTTGTCCGATGCCACTGCGCCAAGTTTTGTCTGTCGGAGAGGCTTGCAATCCTCTGTCGTTAGGAATTTGCATCATACTGATTACCCTCCTTCCATGCCTCCTGCGGCAGCGATATTTGCATTCATAGTTTATTGATTGAGTTAATCATCGCTGGTTAGCGCATCTCAAGGGCGAATGGGTTTTGATCCTGCTGAAGTCTCTATTGTTCTTTCCTTTCCGTAGATCGACCCCGTACCTGTTTCCCTTGGGTACGAGGGCAATCCTGAACCTGCGGTCGCGGTTGTCCGCCGTGCGCGCCAGCATGGTCGTATCGAATCATCACAGCGATGCCGAAGCCTGTTTGGCTGGTGCGTCCCCGCCCTGACGGGGGCTGCGATTACGTCAATTTTCAGCCCGATCTTGAGGGTTTGTCGTCCGGCACGGTGGTTATGCGTGAAGGCAGCCATTTGCCCCCCCAGATCCCCCTGCTCAAGCATCGTCAGCGCCTGCCGCTTGCTGATGCTGAGCTCTGCCTCCGCCAACTTCAGCAGGACGACGGTTACCAAAACAGTGAGCCTTTGTTCTAGGGGCACGCTTTTCGTCCCATTGCTTGGCTGGCCTCGATAGGCTTCGTTGCTATGAACCAACGCTCCGATTCGCCCTCGCCGCCGGCCGATGCCCCGGGTCCCTACGAGAGCTTGGGGATTACGGCTGATGCCAGTTTTGACGAGGTCCAGGCGGCTAAACGGGCCCGTCTGCTCGAAGTGGCAGGCGACACCATGGCCTCCTCCAAGGTGGAGGCCGCTTACGACGCCGTGTTGATGGAGCGCTTGAAGCAGCGCCAGCAAGGCAAGGTGAGCACCGCAGCTAAAACCGCATCCCAGCGGGAACAGGTGCCGCCGGCCCAGAAATTGTCTGTGTCCGCCCTGCCCAAGCTTCCCCAGCTGCCAAAGCTCACCCAGTTGCCCAAATTTGCCCAGGCGGCCCTGCCGAGGGTGTCGCCGGCGGCCCAGGGCAGGGAGCTGTGGTTTCCTCTGGCCACATCAGGTGTTTTGCTCGGCCTGTTGGTGTTGGTGCCAGCGGCCCCGCCGGAGTTGTTGTTGGCCTTGGCTACAGGCATGGCCGTGATCAATCTCCAGCGGCGCACTGGCAAGTTTCTGAAGGCCGTTGGTTGGAGCGTTGGCTTGCTGAGCCTCGGTTTGGTGCTCGGTGGTCTGCTGGCGGCGGGCTTGGATCCATCCCTCCCCATGGGCTTTCCCCTGTCTTCTGTCCAGGTGCAGAGCTTGCCCGCTCTCGTGGTGTTGCTTTTGGGAGCGCTGCTGCTCGGTTAGGGATCTAAGGGAGTATCCCGCTTCAGCTGACGGCCTGAATCAACGCTTCCAGCTCAGGCGGTTCCACCACGTAATGCTCATTGCAGAAGTGGCAGATCAGCTCTGCCTGGCCGTCTTCCTGCAGCATGGAGGTGAGTTCACCCTTGCCCAGGAGTTGCAGGGCCCCAACGCTGCGGTCGCGGCTGCAGGTGCACTGGAACCTCACGCCCTGGCGGTTGGCCAACCGTTCCAGGGGCTGGGGATCGAGGTCGGGGAAGATGTCTTCGAGGAGTCCCTGCAGGTTGGTGGCGTGCTCGGTTAGCCGTTGGCTGAAGCCCCTCACCTCCTGGCAGCGCTCTTCCAATAGGGCAACCAGGGCGGGTTCGCGGGCGGCCTTGGGGAGCACCTGCACCAGCACTCCACCGCTGCAGCGCACCCCCTGGCTATCGATCTGTTCGCCTACAAACACCGCCGACGGGGTTTGCTCGGAATGGACCAGGTAGGAGGCGAGGTCGTCGCCAATGCCACCGCTCACCAGTTCCACCGTGGAGCTGAACGGTTCACCTTCGCCCAGGTCGCGGACGACGTGGAGGTAGCCCGTGCCGGTGGCTGTTTTGAAGTCGAACTGGCTGCCGCCATCGATGGGTTGCACCAGATCCAGCTCGAGCTGGGGGTTGCCCACGTAGCCCCGCACCGTGCCATCGCGCCCCGCATCCACCATCAGTCCCTTCAGGGGTCCATCGGATTGGATGCGCAGGTTGACCCGGCCATGGGCCACCTTCATGGAGCTGGCGAGCAGTAGACCGGCCGTCATGGCGCGCCCCAATAGGGCCGTGGTGATAAACGACAGCCCATGCCTTTGGCGGGCCACCCGACTGGCTTCGGTGGTGGTCACGGCCACCATGCGGATGCCTCCATCGGCTGCCGTAGCCCGCAACAACTGGTCGCCCAAAGGTTGGTTCCCTGATTCAGGCATCGTACGAATCGCTCGTCAGGGCCCTGGCAGTTCGAGGGGGGCGAGCATGCCGTCGTGCATGCGCCATCCCTGGGCGATCACCCCAACGAAGAGCTCCGGTTCGTGGGTGACCACCAACAACATTCGGTCCTTCGAGAACACTGCTAGAAGATCAAGGATCTCGCGGCGCACGCTCCAGTCGAGGCCGGCCGTGGGTTCATCGAGGAGCAGCACCTTGGGGTTGCGTAGTAATTGCACCGCTAGGGCGAGCCGGCGTTGTTGGCCGCCACTGAGCTGTTCCGGTGCCTGCTGGAGGGAGAGGCCCCCCAGGCCCACCAGGGCAAGAACGGCCTCGGCGTTGTCGGCACTGAGGCGCCGCTGGCCCAATTTCAGTTCCTGGCCCACGCTGAGCCCTAGGAAATGGCGTTCGGGAAACTGAAAGACCAGGCCGCATAGCCAGCGCCGTTGGCGACCGTTAAGCCCTTCGCCATCCCAGGTGATCGAGCCGGTCTTGGGCTCCGCCAGACCACTCATCACCTCGAGCAAGGTGGTTTTGCCGCAGCCACTGGGACCTGCCACCAGGGCAGGCGTTCCGAGGGCTAGTTGCAAATTGATTTGGCGCAGCACCGGTGAAGCGGCGGTTGCGCTTTGGTACGAGACGTCGCGCAGCTCAAGCATCTGCCAAGCATGCCTGGTGTGTTGGGGGCCTGGCGTGTTTGATAGGGGGATCGTTGTTGTTTTGGTACGAGCCATGGAGGTGCGTTTCCGCGAGTTTGACCCTTTCAATTGCTGGATCTGGTTGCGCTTTGCCAATCCCCCCGGCGGCGGTGAACGGGGCTACGTGGAAACGGCCTTGGATAGCTGGTTTTTCCTGGGTAAATGCGGCGCCTTCAACGCTGAGGCGTTGCAGGTGCACGAGGAGGGCGCCGAGCTCAGCTGGATGGCCTACGACAGCGAAGACGCCCAGGCAGCCATGCCCGCCTTGATGCACAACATGGGTCCGATGGAATACCAGGAGAACTGGGCCCGCTGCTGGCTCGACCTGGGCACCAGTGATGGCTTTGCCCTCGATGTCTTGATCAATGCCCTGCGCCAGCTCAACCATGATGTGGTGGAGATTGAGGAGCTCTTGATCGGGGGGCTCAATGAGGACTGGCCGATTGAGGAGCAACCCGAGTCGGTGTTCGACGACTAGCGCGATCGGCCCCTCCCCCAGTAGCCAGTGGTCCGCGAACTGCGCCGCCTATTGATCCCCCCCCACCGCCTGGTGGGCGAGGGCCCTGAGCTGCCGCTCGAGGCCGAAGAATTGCACTACCTGCGCCGGGTGTTGCGGCTGCGCGAGGGCGACCGTTTTGCCCTCGTTGATGGGGCGGGCCATCTCTGGAGCGCCACCCTTGCGGGCGGCACCCGGGCGGTCTTGGATCAACCGGTGGATGGGCCCCTGCAGGCGGAAGCCAGGCCTTTGCTGCCCCTGGAATTGGCGCTGGCCTTGCCCAAGCGCGATGGGGAGTTGGTGCTGCGCATGGCCTGTGAATTGGGCTTTGATCGCCTCACGCCCCTCAAGGCTGAGCGCAGTGTTCCAGGCCCGTTCAACAGCGAGCGCTGCCAACTGATCCTGCGGGAGGCAGTGGAGCAGTGTGAGCGGTTGTGGTCTCCTCAACTTGCGGCCTTGCAGCCAGCCCAGGCCTGCTTGGGCCAACCGCCCTTGGGTCTGGGCCTGCTAGCGACGACGCGGCGCGAAGGTCTTCCCTTGCTCGAGGCGGTGCTGGAGCAGGCAAGCCTTTCTGCTGAAGGCGCCGTGATGGCGATCGGCCCAGAAGGGGGCTGGAGCCCCGCCGAAGAAGAACTGGCCATCTCCCAGGGCTGGATTTCGGTCAGCCTGGGGCCCACGATTTTGCGAAGTTCCACTGCCGCGGTAACAGCTGCGGCGCTGCTCAGCCATTGGCGGGCGGGCTTGTAGGGGCGCTGTTCGCCCAGCTATCAGCTTTGGACATCAGCTCTTGAGCATGTCTTTGCCCATGGTCTTAAAGCCCGCGAGGTTCGCGCCGGCGCGGCGGCGGGCCGTGGGGACTGCGTTGACGGGATTGAGGCAGTCGGGCGCGAAGGTGGCGTTAATCGGCGCTGGCATGGCTTCTTGGGCAGCCCGCAGCTCGGCGGCGATGGCTTCCGTCGTGGTGAGGGTGCTGACGGGGGCTTCGGTGCTGCCAGCTTGTTTGGCTTCGGGGGAAGTTCCGCCTGGATTGGGCGCTTGGAACTGGAAGGAATCACCAGGCAGGACTCCTGCCGTCTTGGGTGCAGAAGCTTTGATTGCTGAAGCTTTCTCAGTGGCGGGCCTGATCGCAATCGTGGCCGGTTCGGCGCCTTCGCTGCCGAAATCGTGGCGGAAAACTTCCTTGCGGTTAAACACCATGACGGCAGCAACGTCTTAAGGCGATTATCGATGGCGATTGGCCCCTTCAGCGGCCTGGCTTAGATCTGTGCAACAGAAGCGAGGTCCCTGCGTTGATTGCCGTCCTGGTGAGCTGGTTCTCTGCCCTGTTGATCAATGGGCTTTTGATTGCCTTGGCCCAGCGACTGCCCCTGCTGAACAAGGCGGGCTGGGTGCATGCCGGCATCCTTGGCACCCTCCTTTGGGGCAGCTTGGGCCCCAGGGGCTGGCTGGCCGTGGTGGCCTATTTGGCCCTGGGTTCGATGGTCACCAAGCTGGGCTTTCGCAGCAAACAGGCCCGGGGTCTGGCGGAAGCGAGGGGTGGCCGGCGGGGCCCCGAAAATGTCTGGGGTTCGGCGGCCACCGGTGCGGTGTTGGCCCTGGCAACCCAACTCCTCCCCCCCCAGGCCACCCCCGTGTTGCTGGTGGGTTTTGCCGCCAGTTTTGCCGCCAAGTTGGCGGACACCTTCGGCAGTGAAATCGGCAAGCGCTGGGGCCGCCACACCCTGTTGATCACCACCTTTCGATCAGTCCCCCCCGGTACGGAGGGGGCCATCAGCCTGGAGGGCACCGCCGCCAGCCTGGTGGGCAGTGCCCTGATGGCCTCGCTGATAGCCCTGTTGGGGCTGCTGCCAACGGCGATGGGGTGGATCCTCGTGACCGTGGTGGGCTTGCTGGCAACCCTGATTGAAAGCGTGATTGGGGCCACCTGCCAACACCGCTTCAGCTGGCTCACCAATGAACTGGTGAATGGCCTGCAAACCACGATTGCGGCCCTCATCGCCATGGCCTGCTTCCTGCTACTGGGCCTCCCGTCGCAGGTTGTGGCGTAGCTGGTCGAGGGCGGCTTCAGCGCGGGCTTGGGCTTGTTTGGGACCGATCCGTAACTGAAAACCAAGTTCTTTCCAGCTGCGTTCAAGAATCCAGTGGCCTTGGAGTAAGGCGCGATCAAGGCCCGGTAGGGCCTTCAACTGGCACTCCAGCCAGCTCCGCTGCGCCTGGGCGGGGCCCTCGGTTGGGTCTTCGCTGGCATGGTTGAGGCCCTCGCTGGTTTCTGGATCGGCAATCTGATCCACCAGGCATGGGCTTTTCCCCCAGGTTTGATGGCTCCCAGGAAAAGGGGCATCGAGGCTCAGCACCTTCAGGGCCCGCTGCACCCGTTTGGCCTCTTCCAACTGCTCAATCCGGCAGTTCAAGGCCCCTGCAAGTTCGGCGCTGCCCAGGGGTGCTGCGCCCTGGCGCCGCCGTTGTTCCTCCAGCCGTCGTGCCCGCTGGTGTAGTTCGCGCAGTCGCCTGGGGGTTTTGAGCGGTTGGCCGTTGTCCCGCTGGTCGTGCAAAATTGCTCCGCGGATGTAGGGCACCGCAAAACTGCTCAGGCGGCAATCCCGTTGGAGGTCGAAGGCCTCCACGGCCCGAATCAGCCCCAGGCTTCCCGCCGAAACCAGCTCGTCAAAGGGTTGGCCTGTTTGCTTGCTGAGGCGGTTAGCCACCTGGCGCACGAGGGCCAAATTTTCGCTGACCAGGGCATTGCGCCAGTGGAGGCTGAGCTCAGCCTGTTTGGATTGGTTGGCCTGGGCCAAGGCTTGGAGCCATTGCTTGTTGCGTGAGCGACGTTGGGACTTGGTGGGGGTGGATAGGGCCATGGAGCCTGGACGATGAAGACGCCGGTAGGGGGCATCTACGTTCTTTGTTCGCCCGGGTTGTGGCGTCCCCCAGGGGGAGGAATGCCCCTCACCTGTTTGGGTGATTCGCAGCGGCGGCTGGACCCTGATCGGCCCATTGCAGAAGGGCAGGCCAGTGGTTGATGCGTTCGTACACCTGGCGATGCCCTTCGGTGTTGAGATGCAGCCCATCCCCACAGAGCCACTGCCGCCAGTTGGGATTCGCCAGTAGCCCATCGAGCAGGGGCAAAAACGGCACATCGGCGTCGAGGCAGGCTTCCTCCAGCAGGGCCTCGTAGAGGCGGATGTCGTCGAGTTGATACCAAAGCACCTCGGCGTAGGGCATGGCGGCTTCATCCACTGGCGCCAGTCCCACGACATGGACCGGGGCCAGGGCCTTGGCCGTGGCGAGCAGCTGCTTCAAACCGAAGAGAAAGCCCTCCGGGTCCAGTTGCTGCCGACCATCGGCCCGCCCCACCCGGGCCGCATCGTTGTGGCCGATGCCGATCAGGATTCCCTGGGGGCTCTGACGCCTCAGTTCACCGCGGCGGCCTACCTCATCCACCAGGCGGGCCGCCAGGCGTTCCAAGCCATCACCCCGCACGCCCAGGTTGTACAAAACTGGGCCGTTGGGTCGCCCCATCCACTGGCGCCTCAGCCGTTCACACCAGCCCCCCTCGAGGGGATCCCCCCAGCCCTGGACGCCGCTATCGCCAAGCACCACCAACTTCTTGGGACTGGTCATCACCATGGGAGGTCTCGAGGAGTTGGTGGCGAGCACGGTCGCTGAGATCTTCTCCCAGCAGAGTCAGCGCGGCATAGACGGCAACCAGGGCAAGCAGTTGGTCCCAGGCAAAGGAGCTGAGGGCCTCAAGGAGTTGGCTGCCGAGGCCCGTGGCCCCCACCAGCCCCACCACCACCGATTCCCGCAGGATCACGTCGGCCCGGTAGGCCCCGTAGGCCAGGTAAGGGCGCGCCAGAGAGCTAAAGCGTCCATAGAGCAGGGCCACACTGGGGCCCGTGCCCCCACTGATCAGGGCCTGTTCAGGTGCCCTGTCGGCCGTTTCGGCGCACTCCAGCAACAAGCGGCCCAGGATGCCGAGGTTGTGGAACCCCAGGGCAAGGGCAGCGGTTGGCACGCCTGGTTTGAGCACAAACAACAGCAACAGGGCTGTCAGGGGCGGTGGCCAGAGCCTGGCGAGCAACCAGATCCCGCGCACGAGGAGTTTGCCCAGGGGCCAGGCCGCCACCAAGAGCAGCAATAGGGGAGCACCCCCAACGGCGAGAGCCGCAGCGAGGCCCGTGAGCACGATGGTGTTGCCCACCAAGGATGGCCAGTTCAAGCCCGCCAATGCGACCCAGTGCGGCGGCCCGATGGGCGGCAGGGGCTGCCAGTGCAGCAAGGCCCCTGGATCGATCTGTTGGCTCTGGGCGATCCATACAAGAAGGGGTATTAACGCCGCCCCAAGGGCCACCAGTTCCTGGCCTTGCCGGCCACTCACCATTGCTTTTTTGGTGAAGCGATTCGGCATCGACCACCGGTGGCGAAGCCAGCCCAGCAGGGTTTCGAGCAGCACCATGGCGGCCAGCAGCACCCAAAGGCCGCTCCAGAGTTCCTTGAAGTTGAGCGATTGCAGGGTGAGCCTCAGTTCGGTGCCCAGGCCGCCCAGGCCAAAGACGCCCAGGAGGGTGGCACTGCGCAGGGCACACTCGAGCCGGTAGCTGCTGTAGCTCAGTAGTTGGGGCAACAGCGGCGGCCCCAGGGCCGTGACCAGGGCCGGCCCCGCTGGTGCTCCAGCGGCGCGGAGGGCGTTGAGGTTGCCCGTGGGCAAGGCGTCGATCAGGTCACTGACAACCCTGGCTACCAGGGCACCGAAGGGGATGGCAATGGCCACCACGGCCACCACGGGTTCGAGGCCCACCAGTTGGAGCAGCAGTAACCCCCAGAGCAGCTCATGGATCGAGCGGGGGATGGCGAGCAGTTTGCGGATTAGTTCCGCGGGTGCCCCACGTCCGAGCACCGCCCGCCAGACCGTGCGGGAGCTGGCAATGCCCAAGCCCACCCCGAGCACCATGCTTCCCGCCCAGCCGAGGAGGGCCATCGCTGCGGTGGTGCCGAGCCCGCTGATCACCGACTGGATCACCACCGGATCAAGGGAGGGCTGTACGGCGGCCATGGCGAATTGGCCGACGAGCTCCCAGCCACCGCCATGGATCAGCTGGGGCAAAACCAGCAGCACCGGAATCAGCACCAGGGCTGGCATCAACACCCAGAGCGGCGCTGCCGGACGTAGGGAGATGCTCCTCAAAGGCTGCTGGCATAGAGCGCCGTCAGCTGGTCTTTGGCGAGTTGATCCACCGGTTGATCGAACAGCACCCGTCCAGCCCTCAGGCCCACCACGCGATCAAACCCGCCCAGGAGATCCGGCCGGTGCAAGCTCATCACCAGGGCCCGAGGTGCCCTGGTGTAATCCAATAAGAGGGCTAGGAGTTCTTCGGCGAGCCTGGGGTCGAGGCTTGCCAGGGGCTCATCCGCCAGCACGAGCAGGGGCTCCTGGCGCAGGAGCCGGGCGATGGCTACGCGCTGGCGTTGGCCACCGGAGAGGGACGCCACGGGCCGATCCAGCAGGGCCTGATCCAGGTCAAGCTTTTCCAGGGCGGCTGCGCAACGCCCAGTCTCGAGCGGCAGCAGCAGGTTGAGCAGGGCCTTGGGCCATCCCCATTGGGCCAAGCGAGCCCCATTGAGGTTTTGCTGCACGGTGAGTTCTTCGATCAGGCGAAGGTCTTGCCAGAGGGTGCCAATGCGGGCCTGTTGACGGCGGCGTTGGTGCCGGCTTTTGGCTGGAGGCGCCCCCTGCCAGAGCACGGTGCCCCCATTGGGTTTGATCAATCCATTGGCCACCGCCAGCAGGCTGCTTTTCCCCGCCCCGCTGGCCCCAATCAGGGCAACCCGTTCCCCGGGTTCAATGCTGAGCTTGATGGCCTCGAGGCGCTCTTGGCCCCGACCGGCCAGGGTGATGCCCTGCAGTTCAAGCAGAGCCGGGCCTGGGCCTCCATCGCTTGGGCTCCCTGCGGTGTCAGCTTCTAGCCTCTGACGGATCACGGGAAGCTTGCGGGAATGGATCTGGGTAGCGTTGCATCCTGCCTTTTCTCCACCCAAACCCTTGCCCACTGGATGGCCTACGGGGGCGCCCATCCCTTGCCTTTGGCCGCTACTGGCCTAGGAGCGGATTTAAATCATTCCGCCGGAACGATTCTGCCTAAGGGGTTTTTCCTGTTCCTAGGTCTTCTTTATCTCATGGCGTTGGTGGCCGATCGCCTGGCAACCAGGCTGGGAGTACCTGCCGCCTTAACGGTTTTGGTGGTCGGCTACTTCGTCGGTACAAACAACGGTAATTTTTTTGGGCTCGACCATGCAGAGGTCGAAACACTGCATGTGATGAGCCTGGCGCTGCTTTTGTTTTATGCAGGCCTTAAAACAGACCTGCGCCGGATCCGTGGTCACCTCAGCTTTGCCCTGTTGCTCTCAACGGTGGGAGTGGTGGCGAGCCTCTTTTTACTCAGCTTTTGGCTGGTCTGGCTGGGTTCGCCAGGCGGAAATCTTGTGAACTTTTCCTTTGCTCCGGCAATGCCATGGAGTGCGGCCTTACTCACCGCAGCTTGTTTGATGGCCACCGATGGATCTGCCACCGAAGATGTACTGCAGTCGCTGAAGCGTTGGCTACCCAGTCGTGTGAGCGACGTGCTGCAGTTCGAAGCTGCACTCACCAATTTGGCGGCCATTCTTTGCTTCGGATTTATCTCGGCTTTATTCCAGGCTCAGGCCCATGGCGGCCACGAGCATCTCCATCCCGTCTATGGCTTGGGAGCTTTCGAGGAGTTGGGGAACTTGCTGAAGCACCTCTTCGCTGGGTTTTTGGCGGGAATCCTGGTGGGTCTCGGCGCCAGCATGTTGATCGATCGGGTGCTGCGCGAGCACTCCCAGCTCTTGGTTCTAGCTATTTCCGTAGCTTTTGTGGCCTACGGATTGGGCAACACTTTAGGCGGTGGCGGGATCGTGGCGGTGTTTGTCTGTGGGCTTGTCCTGAGCAACTGGCATTACCGCGATTCGTGGGTCAATCATGAGGGCTTACAGAAAGTTTTGCTGCCATTTAATACCTTGGCTGAATACACAATCTTGATGTTGCTTGCCTTTGTGGTGAGCGAAGAAAAAGTGCTCAGGACCCTGCCATTGGGTCTCTTGACAGGCCTGTTGCTGTTGTTTGTAGTACGTCCTCTAGTTGTATTACTGATTCATCGCTCGAGCCAGATGAATGCTAAAGAGCTGTTAGCCATTTCCTTCTGTGGCGTTCGAGCTGCTGTGCCCCTGGCGCTGTCCTTGAGCCTGGTTTTGGAAGTACCCCAATTGCGCGGTGTGAGTCCTCTCATCGCAGAATCATTGGCACAAAGCTTGGCCACTGTGGTCTTCAACGTGATTGTGGTGGATCTTGTGATCCAGGGCCTCTTGGCCAGGCCCCTGGTTCGAAGACTGGGCCTTCCGGGGGCAGGACCAAGACCAACCCCTTGATCTTGGCCTTGGTCTTGGTTCTGGATTAGGGCTTGCGGGAAGTGATCAGCGGATTTTGCCGATCTGCCGGCCCACCTGCTCAATCTGCTTGTACTCAGCCCCGTTGACCTTGCTGAACTGTTGGGCCCCAAACAAAGTCAGGATTTGCTTTTGCTCGGGATCACTTGCTCGCCAGCTGATGATGGCCTTGGCGAGCTTGGTGGTGAACCCTTTTCCAAAGCTTTGATCCAGGTTGGGCTGGGCTAGCCACAGGTAATCGGGGTAAGGGCTGGTGCGCCAAATCACCTCAACTTTGGCGCGGTTCACCTTGCCGTTGCGGAGGTTGGATTTCCAAACCTGTTCATTTACGGCGCCTGCTTGATAGGTCCCGCTTTGGACCAGGGCAATGGTGGCGTCATGGCTGCCGCTGAAGCCCGGGGCTCCGCCTGCAAAATCACTCAATTTCACGCCCGCTTGGCTGAGAAAATATTGCGGCATGAGGCGCCCCGAGGTGGAACTTTCCGATCCGAAGGTGAAGCGCTTGCCCTTGAGTTCGCTCAGCCCCTTCACATTGCGGATTTGCTTGAGTCCACTGGCAGTGTTGGCGATGAACACCGAATAGAACTGGGCATCGATATCCCGTTGGGCAATCATGCGGGCCCCAGGTTTGAGCAGGGTGGCTTGCACGCCGGTGAGGCCACCAAACCAAACCACATCCAAATTGCCGGTGCGGAAAGCACTCACCGCAGCGGTGTAGTCGGTGACGGGCACATATTTGACGGTGACCCCAAGTTGCTGGGAGAGCTCATTGGCGACGAGCCCGTAGAGCCGATTCAACTTTTCGGGGTTTTGATCCGGGATGGCACCGATGCGCAGCACGGGCTTTTGCACCTCTGCCCGAGCTGGAGTAAGGCCAACGGCGCTGAGGGCCGTTAGATTGAGGGTAGGAAGAGCAGGCAGTAGGGCCAACGACAGGCCAACGGCAACTGCGCTGAAGCGGGCAGGAATGCGCATGGATTCAGAACGGTTTAGGCGGGATTGGGAAGCCCTAAAGGGAGCTCAAAAAGCGCTGAAGGCGCTCGAGGCCATCCTCGATCGTTGCAGGCGACGCGGCACAGGAGAGGCGAATGCAGCGGTCATCGCCAAAGGCCACTCCCGGCACGACAGCCAGCCCCACCTCGTCGAGTAGACGGTTGCACAGCGTCATCGAATCGAGCCCGAAATGGCTCACATCCGGGAACGCGTAAAAGGCCCCTTCTGGGGCCATGAGTTTCAGGCCCTCCATGGCCATGAGGCCCTTCGTGAGCAGGCTGCGGCGCCCGTTGAACTCGGCGGCCATGGCGTGGACGCACTGCCTTGATCCGCTGATGGCCGCCAGGGCCCCGAATTGGGCGAAGGTGCAGACATTGCTGGTGGTCTGGCTTTGCAGGGCGCTGGCGGCGCCAATCACCTCTTGGGCTCCGGCCAGCCAGCCGATGCGCCAGCCGGTCATGGCCCAGCCCTTGGCAAAACCATTCACCGTGAAGATCCGGTCGGACAGATCCGGGGCCACTGCCGCAAGGCTGTGGTGGGTGTGGCCAGGTGCCAGGAGAAATTCATAGATCTCGTCGCACACCACGAGCACCTGGGGATAGCGGCGCAGGACGTTGGCAATGGCTTCCAACTCGGCTCGACTGAGCACCATGCCCGTGGGATTGCCCGGGCTGTTGAGCACGAGCAGCCGGCTCGCCGGGGTGATGGCCGCCTCCAGTTGCTCGGGCTTGAGCCGGAAGCCCTGATCGGCATCACTGGGCAGTTCTTTCACTGAGGCCCCAGCCATCCGGGCAATCTCGGGATAGCTCAGCCAGTAGGGGGCAGGCAGCAGCACCTCATCGCCAGGACCGAGCAGCACCTGGAAAAGGTTGTAAAGGGCTTGCTTGCCGCCATTGGTGACCAGCACTTGGGCTGCCGTGGTGGCGACGTGGTTTTCCTGGCTGAGTTTGGCGGCGATCGCCTCACGCAACGCCGGTTCCCCGGCGGCTGGTCCGTAGCGGGTTTGGCCCCCATCCAGGGCTTTGATGGCAGCTGCACGGATGAATTCCGGGGTGTCGAAATCCGGTTCGCCTGCACTGAGGCTGCAGACATCGGCCCCATCGGCGCGCAATTGTTTGGCCTTGGCAGCGATGGCCAGGGTTAGCGAAGGCTGGAGAGCCTTGGCTCGATCGGAGAGCAAGCCCCTATCCGGCATGGTTCATGGGGGCCGGCATGGGGCAATGGCCGGCTACAGGTGGCGCGGCATGAGCTATGCAACCACTTTGCCCCACGCATCAACCCGGCAGGGTTCATCCCTACACCAAACAAAATTCCCAACCAAATCCCCAAACCCAAGTCCCATCCATGGCCGATGCTCCAGCCCCTGGTTCGGCGCCCGATTGGGCGGCTTTTGCCAAGGCCTGTGGTGCCTGTACCCGTTGCGGCCTCAACTCCGGGCGCGAGCAGGTGGTGATCAGCCGGGGCCACCATGGGGCCCGCTTGATGTTGATCGGGGAAGCCCCTGGCGCCACCGAAGATGCGCAGGGAGAGCCCTTTGTGGGCCGCTCCGGTCAGCTGCTTGACCAGCTTTTAGCTGAAGCCGGCCTCGATCCCAGCCGGGATATCTACCTGTGCAATGCGGTGAAGTGCCGGCCCCCAGACAACCGCAGGCCCCGGGGTGGGGAACTGGCTGCCTGCCGTCCTTGGTTGGATCAACAAATTGCCTGGGTGGATCCCCCCTTGATTGGCTTGCTCGGAGCTACCGCCTTGGCGGGGGTGTTGGGGGTGAAGTCGGGGATGACCCAGCTGCGCGGCCAATGGCTGGCTGGCGAGGGGCCCCTGCTCGGCGGCCGTCTGTTGCTTCCCCTCTTCCATCCCTCCTATCTGTTGCGCAATCCATCGGGGGCTGAGGGCAAGCCGAAGTGGCTGACCCGGGAGGATCTTCGCGGCGCTGCCGAGCGGCTTCGCCAATTGACCGCTTCCCTGTGACAGGCTTGGCCCATCTCCAGGTCTCTTCACCATGACTGGCACCCTGGCCCGTCCCGAAGCTTCCGCAACCGATTGGGCTAACGATCCCCGCTTTGACACGGTGATCCGTCGCCGCAAAACCCGCAGCGTGCGGGTGGGTGACATCTGGATCGGCAGTGACCACCCCGTGGCGGTTCAATCGATGATCAACGAGGACACCCTCGACATTGAAGGGGCCACCGCAGGGATTCGCCGGCTGCATGAGGCGGGCTGCGAAATTGTGCGTCTCACCGTGCCCAGCCTGGCCCATGCCAAGGCAGTGAAGGAGATCCGCCAGCGCCTGGAAGACACCTACCAGCCGGTGCCCTTGGTGGCCGATGTGCACCACAACGGCATGAAGATCGCCCTGGAGGTGGCCCAGCACGTGGACAAGGTGCGGATCAATCCTGGCCTGTTTGTCTTTGACAAGCCCGATCCCAATCGCACCTCCTTTTCCGACGCTGAAATCGCGGAGATTGGTGAACGGATCCAGGCCACGTTTGAACCCTTGGTGACCTTGCTCAAGGAGCAGGACAAGGCCCTGCGCATCGGGGTGAACCACGGTTCCTTGGCAGAGCGGATGCTCTTTACCTACGGCGATAAGCCCGCGGGAATTGTGGAATCGGCATTGGAATTCATCAGCATTTGCGATCGCCTCGACTATCACAACATGGTGATTTCGATGAAGGCGTCGCGGGCTCCGGTGATGCTCGCGGCCTATCGGTTGATGGCCCATCGCATGGACGCTGAGGGTTTCCATTACCCCTTGCACCTGGGCGTCACCGAGGCCGGTGATGGCGATTACGGCCGAATCAAAAGCACCGCTGGCATCGCCACCCTCCTGGCCGATGGTTTGGGCGACACGATCCGCGTCTCCCTTACCGAAGCCCCTGAGAAAGAAATCCCTGTCTGCTACTCGATTCTTCAGGCGCTCGGCTTGCGCAAGACCATGGTGGAGTACGTGGCCTGCCCCAGCTGCGGCCGGACCTTGTTCAACCTGGAAGAGGTGCTGCACCAGGTGCGCTCGGCCACGGCCCACCTCACCGGCCTCGATATTGCCGTGATGGGCTGCATCGTCAATGGCCCAGGTGAGATGGCCGATGCCGATTACGGCTATGTCGGCAAAACCCCTGGAACCATTTCCCTGTACCGCGGTCGCGATGAGATTCGACGGGTGCCGGAAGCCGAGGGTGTGGAGGCCTTGATTGCCCTCATTAAGGAGGATGGCCGCTGGGTTGAACCCGAGGCCTGACACCCCATTCCCTTCGGTTTTCGCCCTGCTCGAAGCCTGGCTTAGGCGATTAGCTTGTGGGTATCACTAGGGCATCGGGAGCTCGCAGCATGGCCAGGGGACACGCCAAGGTGCTAGTGCTCGCAGGTGTCGGAGCAACGGGACTTCTGGCGTCGATCGCCCTCCCCCCTTTGCTTGCACCAAGTGGGGCTTCGCTGATCAGCGATAGCCCGAAGGAGGTGATGGACCAGGCCTGGCAGATCGTCTTCCGCGATTACCTCGATATCAACGGCAAGTACACGCCGGAGCAGTGGCGCAAACTGCGCAAGGCCATGTTGGCCAAGACCTATGGCAGTCCGAAGGAAGCCTATGAAGGCATCCGGGGCATGCTCTCCAGCCTGGATGACCCCTACACCCGGTTCCTGGACCCGCGGGAGTTCAAGGAAATGCAGATCGACACCTCGGGGGAGCTCTCCGGGGTTGGTATCCAGCTGAGCCTCGATAAGGACACCAAACAGTTGGTGGTCATTTCGCCCATAGAAGGTTCCCCAGCCTCCAAGGCTGGCGTTCAGCCGAAGGACGTGATTCTGGCCATCGATGGCAAGAGCACCAAGGGCATGGGCACCGAAGACGCTGTCAAATTGATTCGTGGCCAAGCCGGCACCACCGTCACCCTCACCCTTAAGCGCAAGGCCCAAACCCTGGACCTGGCGTTGACGCGCCAGAGGATTGAATTGCATGCGGTGGAGCACCAACTCAACACCACCCCCGATGGCGGCAAGGTGGGTTACATCCGCCTGAAGCAATTCACGGCAACGGCTACGAAAGATATGCGCCTTGCCGTGCAGGATTTGGAGGCGAAGGGTGTCGATGGTTATGTACTCGACCTACGCAGCAATCCCGGCGGATTGTTGGTTGCGAGTGTCGAAATTGCCCGGGAGTGGCTCAACGAGGGCACGATTGTGTCCACCAAAACCCGCGACGGCATTCAAGACGTCAAGCGAGCTACGGGCCGGGCGCTGACGGATAAACCCCTGGTGATTTTGGTCAACGAGGGTTCCGCCAGTGCCAGTGAGATCCTCTCCGGTGCCCTCCAGGACAACCGACGTGCCCTGTTGGTGGGTCAAAAGACCTTTGGGAAGGGTCTGGTGCAATCGGTACGCGGTCTCTCCGATGGCTCCGGCATGACCGTGACCATCGCCAAGTACCTCACCCCCAGTGGCCGTGATATCCACAAGCACGGCATTGATCCGGATGTTCCGGTCAAGTTGACCGCGCTGGAGGCCCAGCGGCTGAAGCTTGAGGATCTCGGCACCCGGCGCGATCCCCAGTACAAGGTGGCTGAAAACACCCTGGTGAAACAGCTCAATACCCTCAAGGCCTCAGCCAAAACTCCTGCCAAGCCGGGTGTACAGGCCTACAGCCCCACGGGTGCCAATTTGCCCTCAGCCCTGCCGAAGAACTAAGGGGCTTCCATGGTTAGGGCTGATTCGGCATCGGAAGACGGCACTCCCATTTCCCTTTGGCAAAGCAAGCCTTGGTGGTGCCAGCCCTGGACCATCCTGCTGAGTGGCTTGATGGCGATCGCTGGCAGCTGGCTGCTCTTGCATCGCTGGTGGATTTCAGCGCCGGTGACCCTGGGGGTCTTGCTGTGGTGGTGGCTGTTTTTGGTGGTGGTGCCGCGGGCCTACCAAGCTGAACTTCAGAAAGGGCCTAACTAGGCGACGGGCTGCATCAGGCCACCACCGGGGCTGGAATCGTCGTCGTCGTTGTTGTTGCCTGGATTATTCATCGTGGCCATTAAGACAAGGCCGACCAGCCCTACAAGGGCGGAGGTCAGGCCGGTGCCAAATTCGAAGCCCGAGCCGATATCTAGGAGTTCACCCATGGCCCAGCCATCAACGTTCTCAGAATCGTAACGAAGGTTTGCGCTCGCCCGTGGGATGCCCCCGGAGATCAGGGGCCCTAGACACTGAGGGGCCCTAGACACTCAGGACGGCTTCGTTTTGGGCCTTGAGCTGCTCGATGCGCTGGGCATCGGTGAGGCCATCGGAGCCTGGGATTTGTTCTGCCATCAGATTCAGCCAGTCCATCAGCTGCTCCAACTGCTTTTCCATGGGCAGCATGCCCAGGCCCCTGGCGAGCACCTTCGCCGTGCTGCCCGATCCAGCCTGAAAGACCAGACGGCCATGCAGGTGGGTGGGAAGGGCCTGGCGCAGGTTGCGGAAGGCGGGTTCTTCCATCGGTGTTTCCAGGGCGATGTTGGGCTTTTCAGGCTTGATTCGCGAGAAGCCGCAGCGCTTGGCCACCAGCTTGAGTTGCATCAGCAGGAGCAGCGATTGCACCGGTGCCGGGATGGCGCCGTAGCGGTCGACCCAGCCAGCCGCCAGCTCCACCAGGTTCTCCTTGGAGGTGCAATCGGCTGCCTGGCGGTAGGCGGTGATTTTTTCATCGTTTTCGGTGATCCAATCGCCCGGGATAAATGCCGTGATGGGCAGGTCGATTTGGGTGTCTTCGACGGCGGGGATGTCTTGACCCTGGATCTCGGCGAGGGATTCCTGCAGCATCTCCATGTAGAGGTCGAAGCCAATGGCCTCCATCTGGCCGCTTTGTTCCACCCCCAATAAATTGCCCACGCCGCGGATCTCCATGTCGCGCATGGCGAGCTGGTAGCCGCTGCCGAGTTGGGCGAATTCCTGGATGGCCCTGAGCCGTTGACGAGCCGCTTCTGAAAGAGATGCGTTGCCTGGATAGAACAGCCAGGCATGGGCCTGGATACCGCTGCGGCCCACCCGGCCGCGCAATTGGTAGAGCTGGGCCAGGCCAAATTTGTGGGCGTCCTCGATCAAGATCGTGTTCACCCGGGGGATGTCGAGGCCGCTCTCCACGATGGTGGTGCAGAGCATCACATCAGCTTCGCCGGCGTTGAACGCCACCATGGCGCTCTCCAGTTCCCCCTCGGCCATCTGGCCGTGGGCCACAAGCAATTTGAGCCCTGGGATCATCGCCCGCAATTGGCCGGCCACATCCTCGATGCCCTCCACGCGGGGGACCACATAAAACACCTGGCCGCCCCGATCCAGCTCCTGGCGCAGGGCACTACGGACGGCCTCCTCATCAAGGGCCGAGAGATGGGTTTTGATCGGCCGGCGCAGGGGCGGTGGCGTGGTGATCAGGCTCATTTCCCTTACGCCCGACAAACTCATGTAGAGGGTGCGCGGGATGGGGGTGGCTGAGAGGGTCAGGACGTCGACGTCTTTGCGCAGGGCCTTGATCTTTTCCTTTTGGTTGACGCCAAAGCGCTGTTCCTCATCTACTACCAACAGGCCCAGTTGATCGAAGCTGGTGTCCTTGCTGAGCAGTTGGTGGGTACCCACCACCACGTCCACGGTGCCCGCTTTCAGCCCGGCCAGGATCGATTTGCGCTCGGCCGCCGTACGAAAGCGGTTGAGCAGGGCCACTTTCAGTGGATAGGGGGCAAAGCGTTCGGAGAGGGTGCGCCAATGCTGTTGGGCGAGCACCGTGGTGGGGGCAAGCATCGCTACCTGTTTGCCAGCAGTCACCGCCTTAAACACGGCGCGGATTGCCACCTCCGTCTTACCAAAGCCCACATCGCCACACACCAACCGGTCCATGGGCTGGTCCCGTTCCATGTCGCGCTTCACCTCGATGATGGCCTTGAGCTGGTCGGGGGTGGGTTCGTAGGGGAAGGAGTCTTCCAGCTCGTTTTGCCAGGGTCCATCGGGGGGAAAGGCAAAGCCAGGCGCCTGGTGCCGCTCGGCATAGAGCTTGACCAGGTCCATCGCCACCCTGCGGATGGCCTTTTGGGCCCGTTCCTTGGCCTTGGTCCAGGCCGTGCCGCCCATCCGATTGAGCTCGGGCGGGGCATCGGTGGTGGCCCGGAAGCGCCCCAGGCTGCCCAGTTGGTCGGCCGCTACCCGCAGCAGACCATCGGCGTATTGCACCACTAGGTAGTCGCGCGATTCTCCGCTGATGGCCAGCTTTTCGAGTTTGAGGAATTTGCCCACACCGTGGTTGCGGTGCACCACAAAATCGCCGGGCTGCATTTTGTTGGGATCCACCGTGCGGCTGGCGGCCTTGCGGCGGCGCCGCACGTAGCCCGTGGCGGCCAGGGAGTGCTGGCCGAAAAATTCCCGATCCGTAATCAGCACTAACTTCCAGGCTGGTAGCTGCAGCCCTTCCAGCTCGGCAGTACCCCTGGTCTTCAGGGCCACGGGGGTGTTCTGTTCGATCAGGCGCTCAATGGCCGGTGTATCGGCCGGGTTGGGCACAAACCGGGTGATGCAGTCGTGTTCTTCCAGCAGGGCCACGGCCCGGCTCGGCTGGGCTGAGAGCAGCCAAACCCTGGCTTTCTCAGCGGTAAAGCCCTTCACCAGGCCCGCCAGCTTGCCGAAGGCATTGGGGTAGGCCGGCACGGAGCGGCTGGCCAGATCAAAGCTGTTGGGATGGCTGTCCGTTTCAAACAGCTCGGCCAGGTCAAAACCGCCAAAGGTCGCGAGTTGATCGATGGCTATTTGGGGATCCCGGTGCAGGGTGATGGGCAGCTGGGGGTGCTCGCTGGCCAAGTCGGCGCCGTGGTCTTGGGCATGGTCGAACCACTGCTGGCCATGGGCGAGGCAATGGCGCCTTTCATCCACCGCAATCAGGGTGTGGGCGGGGAGGTAGTCGAGTAGGGAAGCGGGCTGGCTCCAGGCCAGCCCCATCAGGCGCCGCATCCCCTCCGGGGTACCGCCTTCGAGCAGCTCATCGGTGGCTTTGGGCCCCAGGAGATCCTCGAGCCCATCGGGCATGGTGTCGCGCAGGATATCGGCGATCAGGGGCGCGTAGCCGGTGGGGGTGAGGCGCATCACCTCAATGGCGTCGAGGGAGCGCTGGCTGGCGGGATCGAATTCCCGCAGTTTCTCCAGCTCGTCGCCAAAAAGCTCGAGCCGCACGGGCAGCTCTGCGCTTACGGGAAACACATCGACGATGTCGCCGCGGCGGCTCCAGCTGCCCTCCTGCTCAATGGTTGAGACCCGTTCGTAGCCGAGGCGGGTGAGGGTGGCGGCGAGTTGCTCAAGATCGAGCACATCCCCCTTGCGCAAGCTGAAGCATTGGGCGGCCAGGGCCGCAGGCGGAGGCAGGTGAGGTTGGAGGGCCCGTTCGGTGGCAACCACCGCCAAACCCTTGGAGGTCTCTGCGCAATCCCCTTTCCCTGGGGCATCCATCCATTCGCTGAGCACCTGCAGCTGACCCCAGGTGATCTCACTGGTGGGATCGAGGGGTTCGTAGGGCGAACCTTCGCTGGTGGGATACAGCTGACAGCTGCTCCAACCCATCAACTCCAGCAGGGATGCCCACCGGCCCGCTTCTTCCAGGGTGGGCACGATCACCAGTAGGGGAGCCCCCGCCGATCGGGCTAGAGCACTGCTGATGAGCGCCCGGGCACCCCGTCCAGCTCCGCTGAGCCGCAGTCGATCAGGACGCAGGCTGCGTTCCACCACCTCCCCCGTGAGGGGCACCTGCTGCAGCTGGCGCACCAGGGGGGAGAGGGGCATTGGAGGGCGATGAAAGATGTCTTGATCTTCGCAACTGGGGTTCGCTGCCAGAGTTGGTCTTGCCTGTGGGGTGCCGCCCATGGCAATGAACCGTTTCCCCGTCAAGGCCCTGCTCGGCTTTGCCCTGCTCCTAACGGCAGCTCTGTTGTCGTTGAAGCAGCAGAGCAAAGGCACTTCCCCTTTTGGCGATCGCCCCCTTGGCGATCAACCCCTTGGTGATCCAGGGGCAAAGATCACCTTGGAGGTCCCCTCCAGGCCCGAGCCAGCGTTGGGGAGTCCCGATCAGTTTGGTCGCAAGGAAGTTTTGGAACAGTTGGCTTTAGCCGACCGGCAATGGGTACCCAAAGCAGAACGCTTTGCTAATGGATCGACCCGTTTTAGCTATAGGCGCCGAACCGGGGAGCCAAGCCTCTCGATCGAAGAGATCAGAGACTTGATGGCGCATCCACCAACCTTTTCGGTGGAACGCCAATCGATCTCCAGGCTTTGGCAGATTTTGGAGAGAGCTGGGGTGGATATCCGTTTAACCCAACCCCGTAAAGATGGTGCTGCGGGTGAATGGGATGCCAAGGCAAAGACCCTACGCATTCAGCCTGCAGTCCTTGCCATGGGCAGCGCAGAATTTGCCCGGGTGTTGAACCATGAGGCCATTCATGTTGCCCAAAGCTGCAAACGTGGATCCCTAACAGCCCATCCGGAAGTGATTGGCCTGCCAAACAATCTGCCCCCCGCCCTTGAATTCGTTCTTCAAAAGCCCCAGTATCGAAATATGTCGCTTCTGGCTAAAAGCTTGGAAAGGGAAGCCTTTGCCAATCAATCAGATCTTGACCTTGGTCCTTCCTTGCTGCAGACCTATTGCTTCTGATGCCCGAATTGTTCAGTCATCAATATTTCCCAGTTACTGGTATCAATGGCTGGCATCCATTACTGGCATCAATGGGTGGTTTTCCGACGACTACGGCAGTCGTCTGCGAACTTTCAGTGCTCGGGATAAGATTGATTGACTGGCGTCGAGTCCGTTATGCATCGTGATGAGGTTGATGGTCTTAGCCCAGCTTCAGGGCTGCGCTTGAAACTCGTCCAGGGGCGCAGTCGCTGGCTGTGCCTGGGCGCTTTGGTGGCCATTTGGCTGATCGATAGCTCGATCTCCAACGTGCTGCTGAGGAGTGACATCATCGGCGACCGTATGCAGTATTTCGATCATCTTTTTGAAGACTTTAGTGGCTACCTATTTTTTGTGGTTACTTCGGTGATGGCGTTCGCCGTGCTGCGGCCTTTGCCCCGGCTTGTGATTCCTATGGCCAGTATCTACTCGGCCTTTGCCGTGGCCCAGTTGATTGCCAACGTCCTTTCGATGGTGCTCACAGCCCACGTGAAGACAGGTATTGGTCTGACAGAGCTATGGGATGTGGCAGCTGTTTATGTCATGTCTGTTGTGGTTTTTATGGTGGTCTACTTGTTGTTTGATGTAACGACACCTGGCGGAGCCTTCGTTTGGCCTTCCCGCGAGGGTCAAGGGCCACCTGAGCCCCATTTGATTGATTATTTGTTTGTTTCGCTCAACGTCAATTCCACCTACGGGCCCACCAGTGAGGCGGTGATGTCCCGGGGCTGCAAGTTGGTGATGGCTCTACAAAGCCTGCTTTCCGTCTTAATGCTCACCGTATTGATTGCCCGAGCTGTTGGTGCCACTACCTGATGGTTGTGGGTTCAGACGCCCATCAGTTCTCCTTCGAGAAGCATGTTGAACTGAAGCAATTGGGTGTCGTTCAGTTGCTGTCGACTTGAAAGGCTGAAATGTTGTTCGAGGTAGCTTCTACCCCGGGATGCATCCCATTGCAATTGACCGAGTAACTGGTCGCATTGGCTGAGCAGGTCCCTACGGCGCAGGGGTACCGGAGCGTTACCAGGATTGGCCCCTGGACTGAGGGCCTCAAGGGCTTTGAGATAGGCGACGAGGTCGACGTAGCTGGTGAGGCGATTGCGGCTGGGATGGTGAAAAGCTCTTTCGAGGTAGGTCCCTTCCTCGTCCCGGCCCCAACCCAACCGTTGCAGTTGCAGGTCCAGGCCAGCCAGTTCGCTACTCCAGTCCTCGGGGTCAACCCCCTGCTCCTCCGAGGGAGGTTCCAGCTTTTGAATCGGGGGCAGTTTGGGTTCGGCGTCGTTGAGCGCAGCAGCTGGGGCGGGCACGGCTCCAGGGCTTGGGGCAGGTACTTGAGCTTGGCTGGGGATCGCGGTGGGGATGGCTGCTGGGACGTGGGCCTTGTCCGTTTTCGTTGACGATGCCTGGCTTTGGGGCTTTGTTTCGCGATCGCTAGGGAGCTGGGGAATTGGTTCTGTCTCGGCTGTAAGCCTGGTCAAGAGCCTCGTGCTGGCTCGATCTTCCGCTTCTTCGGCCGTTGGGGCTTCCCCAAGGGCACTGCCCAGGCATTGGTCGTTGGCCAACGCCCGCACCTGAACCACCCGCTTGCCGGGTTCGGCATGCACCAACTGGGCCTCGAGCTGCATGGCTAGTGAACTCCTCGAGCCAACGGACTTCCTAGAGTGGCCCCTCCCCAGGCCCGCTGCAGCATTTTGGAAGCGGAGTCGATCCAATCGCTAACACCCCTGCTTCAGCAAGCCGATCAATGGGCCGAGGTGCTGGTGCTCCTCCCCTTGCTGGTCGCGCTTGAGATTGTCCTTTCGGCCGACAATGCCATTGCGCTTGCCGCCATCGCCCGCGGCCTCGACAGTCCGGCTAGTCAGCGCCAGGCCCTCAACCTCGGCCTGGCCCTCGCCCTGGTTTTTCGCCTCGCTTTGATCGTGGCGGCCCAGTGGGTCTTGAACTTCTGGCCCCTGCAGCTTTTGGCTGCCGGCTATTTGTTTTGGCTGTGTGGCAGTCACCTGCTCAAGGTGTCGGCCCCCTCGCCGGTGGAAGTGAGTGCTCCAGAGGATGGCGGGGCTCCAGCCGATCTGAATTCAGGAGCCGATCTCAGCTCGATGGCCGAACTGGAACCGGGGCCAGAGTGGATTGGGAACCCGGCCCCAGGGGGCCTGGTTGGTGCCGCCAAGGGTCTGTCTTCGGTGGTGATCACCTTGGCCCTCACCGATTTGGCTTTCTCCCTCGACAGTGTGGCGGCTGCTGTGGCGGTGACCGATCGGTTGTTGCTCGTGATGGCCGGAGGGGTGGTCGGGGTGGTCGCCCTGCGGTTAACGGCAGAGCTGTTTATTCGCTGGCTTGAGCAGTACCAACACCTGGAAACCGCCGGTTATTTGGCGGTTGGCTTTGTGGGTTTCAGGCTGCTGTTGCGATTGTTCCTTCCTGACTTCGATCTGCCGGAATGGTCGTTGTTACTGCTAGTTGCTGTTCTGTTTGCTTGGGGCTTCTCGAAGCGCAATCCCCTTGCGGCAGCCGAGCTCCCCGATAGCGCTCGAGGCTGATGCGGATTGAGTTGCGCCAGAGCGGCAACGACTCGCTGCTGACAACCTTCGACGTGGAGGCCCTGGCCGATGTGCCCCAGCCGGGACGCTGGTTCATCGTTGAGAACCAGAGTTACTTGGTGTTGCAGCGGAGCCACCGCTACAAACTGACTGATGGCATCTACACGCTCGCTGCCGTTGCCTTGCAAGTGAAGGCCCAGGCCCAACCCAAGGACGCCCGCTGGTGGAGCAACCAATGGGTCATTGGTGATCCAAGTTGCCACTTCAATGCCCGCAGCCCCTTGCTGCGCTGCGCTGTCCTGCCCGATGGCCCCTGCGAGCGCTGTGCGCACTTCACGTTGCAGGCTGGAGCTTGATCCACGGTTCTTGATCGGTCACTGGAGGGCCTGGATCTCGGTGGCCCTTAGGGTGGAGGGATCTGATTGTTAACGCGATTTCGCAAGCCGTTCCTGATTTCGCCTCCCTCGGGTTGGGGGAACCAATTCTTAAGGCCGTAGCCGAGAAGGGTTACACCAAGCCCTCTCCAATCCAGGGCCAGTGCATTCCTGCTGTTCTGGCCGGCCACGATGTGATGGCTGCCGCCCAAACGGGCACCGGCAAAACCGCTGGCTTCACCCTGCCGATGCTCGAGCGGCTTCGCCATGGGCCCCCTGCCCGCGCCGGGATTGTGCGGGCGTTGGTGCTCACCCCCACCAGGGAATTGGCTGCCCAGGTGGCCGAGAGCGTCAAGGCCTATGGCCTTTACCTCGACATGCGTAGTGACGTGGTCTTCGGTGGGGTGAAGATCAACCCCCAGATCACCCGCCTCCAGCGGGGAACCGACATCCTGGTGGCCACCCCAGGCCGGTTGATGGACCTCCATCAACAAAAGGCCCTGCGCCTGGATCGGGTTGAGATCTTGGTGCTCGATGAGGCCGATCGCATGCTCGATATGGGGTTCATCCGCGACATCCAGAAAATCCTGGCGTTGATGCCCCCCAAGCGCCAAAACCTGCTGTTCTCAGCCACCTTCTCGGGGGATATTCGCCGGCTCGCCACTGGCCTGTTGCACGAACCGGTGCAGCTCCAGGCCACCCCTGAAAACCGGGCGGCCCCCACGGTGGAGCACCTGTTGCACCCCTGCGACATGGACCGCAAGCCCGATCTGCTGAGCCACCTGATTCGGGTCAACGACTGGCAGCAGGTGCTGGTGTTTTCCCGCACCAAGCACGGGGCCAATCGCATGGCCGAACGCCTCACCAAGGAAGGGATGGCGGCATCTGCCATCCATGGCAATAAGAGCCAGGGCGCCCGTACCCGGGCCCTCTCCGATTTCAAGAGCGGCGCCCTGCGGGTGCTGGTGGCCACCGATCTGGCGGCCCGCGGTATCGATATCCACCAGCTGCCCCACGTGGTCAACTTGGATCTACCCAACCAGGCCGAAGATTATGTGCACCGGATCGGTCGCACGGGTCGGGCCGGCCACAATGGCCACGCCATTTCCCTTGTGGCGGCAGAAGAAGTTGAGCTGCTTCGGGCGATTGAGCGCCTGATCGGCAATCCCTTACCCCGCCAGGAAGTTGTCGGCTTCGAACCCAAGGTTCTCAAGGCTGCCCCCCTCGATCTGAGTGGCGGTCGGGGCAAGGGCCGTCGTCCGACTTCGGGAGCGCGCGGCCGCAGCAGCCATCCCGGTGCGGGCCAATCTGCGCCGAAACGGACCGGACGTCGTCCCTCCGGTGGTCGCTAGGAGCCATTCCACTTGGGGTGGCCCCTAACGGCGAGAACTGCAGCGACGCACACAGTGGCTTTGCGGTTGCTGGGCTCAGATGGGTGTTCCCGCCCGAAGAGAATGCCCTACGAGCCCGGATCATCCGAGTGCCGTGTGCTGATCAGTTGCAAGAGTCAGATTGAGTCGATGCTCCTCGCCCTCGACCGCCTTGATAACAGCCAGCACATCCGCGACCAGCTGGTGTCCGTTCACAACCAGCTGGAGGGCTTGCATGCCCTACACCGCAAGGTGGTCTTAGAAAAACAGCCTGTTAGTCCTGGCTGCTGATGGTGTCATCGCAAGCCCCACCCGTGGGGGCACCAGGGATTGGAGCTTCTGCCCCCAAGTCCTGGCAAGTGGCGTAGGCGCAGGCCAGGGTGGGGACCTTGCGCCGCTGGGTGGGCTTTCTTCGGAGGCCCACCACATAGGAACCGGTGGTTTCCCTGTAAATCACACAACCGTTGCCGGCTTCAATGCCGTCTCAGCCAAATTGTTGGCCGGGGGATGCAGCCAGTTGTTGGATCAGCGATTGGCCTGTAGCCGAAGCCTTGCCCTCCAATTGACCTGAACGAAGCAGCAGGGGGCAGCCGCCGGTGGCGATGACCAAACCAATGCCCGGCTCGATGGCTAACACCGTGCCCGGGGCAGGTCTGTTCGGATCCGGTTGCGGGGAAACGCCCGCATTCGGGCTCAGGCCCCATTGGTCGGCCAAGGGCCTGGCTTCCGGGCTGAGTTGGTCGCGGAGCCGCTGAACCAGGGGTTCGGTGGCCAAGAGCTTGAGCCGCTTGCCGGCCCAGGGGCTGTGGGCCCCGGGATAGAGGCCCATCACCTTGCGGTGCAGCGCCAAACCACTTTGGCTCCAGTCGAGCAGAAAGTCGTCTTTCAGCAGCTGGCGGGCATAGGTCATGCCTTGCGAATTTTGGCTCTGGAGCCCCAGGCGGGCCCAGCGTTCCGTCTGGCTCCCTGGCCCAGCTTGTTTAATTACGGGCAAGGCTTCCACCAGCAGGGATCCGGTGAGGCCTGCGAGGCTTTGGCCCAGGTGGTGGGCGTTGTCCAGAAGACCAATGGGCAGGCTGCGTTCCAGCAGCACTGGCCCGGTGTCGAGCCCCTCTTCCATGGCCATCACCCCCACGCCCGTTTGGCTGTCACCTTCCAGCAAGCACCACTGGATTGGGCCCGCCCCCCGCCAGCGGGGCAGCAGGGAGCCATGGCCGTTCCAGCAGCCCAAGGGGGGTTGGGCCAGGATCGCTGGGGGCAGGATTTGGCCAAAGGCCACCACCACATAGGCATCAGCCCCCAGGGCTGCGAGTTGCTCCTGGCAGGCGAGATCCTTGCGGATGCGCTCCGGGGTGAACACCGGTACCCCCAGTTCAAGGGCCCGGGCTTTGACGGGGGAGGGGACCAGCTCCTTGCCCCGTCCCCGGCGTCGATCCGGTTGACTCACCACCCCCACGAGTTCGTGGCCAGCTTCCACCAGCGCATTCAGGCTGGCTACGGCATAGTCAGGGGTTCCCCAGAACAGGATCTTCATGGGGTGCAGCTGGTTTTGGGCCTAGGCCTCGCCGGTGATGGAGAGTCCGTCCACCCACACATGGGGACAGAGACCATCGGGCGTCACCTTGGCTGGCCCCTCGAATCCCACCAGGCCCTTGAGCAGGCTGCGGATGTCACCGGCCACGGTGGCGGCTTCGATGGAACGGCGTTGGCCGTTCTGGATCAGCCAGCCATCAAAGGGCAGGGAGAAGGAACCTTGGCTGGCCTTGACTCCGGCATGGAGGGCAGACAGCGACTCAATCAGTACCAGGGGGCTGCCTTCACCTAGGTGATTGAGGCCCTGTTGGCCGCCATCGCTGCCGGGGGTGGCACTGATTTCAAACCAGTCGGGACCCACCGACACCTTGGAGCCCATGCCGGCGTGGCCCGTGGGCGACACGCCAAAAGCCCGGGCCGTGGCTTCCGAATGGAGAAAGTGCTGGATCACGCCGCCCTCCAGGAGGGCCAGGGGCTTGGTGGGGGTGCCTTCCCCATCGAAGGCCGATGCGCCGACATTGCCCGGGTTGAGGCCGTTGTCGTGGATGGAGAGAAACGGTGCCGCTAGCTGTTGGCCCAGGGACTCCCTGCTGCTGAGGCTCACCCCATCGAGGATGGCCCTGGCGTTAAACAAGCTGCTGAAGGCGCCAACCAAATCGAGGAACGCTTCCGGACTAAACACGCAGGTGTAGTG